>Ga0207650_10000080_pt1 | contig 129319 bp, 106 predicted proteins | sample KBSS63metaG_FD_184325 | JGI IMG/M metagenome (GOLD analysis project Ga0207650, IMG submission 184325) | Switchgrass rhizosphere microbial communities from Kellogg Biological Station, Michigan, USA - KBS S6-3 metaG (SPAdes) (version 2) | ecosystem: Host-associated > Plants > Roots >...
ACCACCAATTGCTCAACTACTTTGCCTGCTCCATTAAGTACCACCATCGCGATCGTTGCGCGATGCACGTCCATGCCAACATAATACGTTCTCATAGGGCTCTCCTTCTGATGTTAATTTGAAGTCTTTGAACAACTCCAAGCTAACATCGCTGGGGCGCCCTTTCATATATAGCGTAGCGACCTGGTCAAACCATCAAAGTCAAAAAAATCATTGGGAGTATCCCATGCTGATCACCCACCAGGTCGCTACCGCTCCCTGTACTGACCCGATCCAACAATGAGCTCCTGACTTTTGCGGCAAAGCAGTGGCGCAACGGCGCAGCGCCTGCGGGATCCAAGCGGCTTTCCGTTGCGCCGCCGCGCCGTTGCGGGAGTAATTCCTCCTTAGACTACCTGCGAGTCGCGGATCGCGCGGTCGGTGTCCGTGAGCCACAACACGATCAGCCCCACCACGAAGAAGAAGATCAACGACAGCAGCGCTAGACGATAAGACCCGGTGCGCGATACGACGAGGCTGAACAACAACGGCCCCATCCATGAAGTGCCTCTCTCAGAGACTTCATACAACCCGAAGAACGAAGCCTCCTTACCCTCCGGGATCATCTTCGAGAAAAGCGATCGCGAGAGCGCCTGCGACCCACCCAGCACGATCGCGATAACACCCGCCAACACCCACGCTTCCGGAACACTATTGAGAAAACCGTATGCATAGATCACGATCCCTGACCAGATGATCAGCGAAACAATGATCGCCTTTTTCGTCGTCATCAGGTAAGCAAGCCGCTCGAAGAGAAGCGCACCCGCAACCGCGACGAATTGGACCATCAGGAAAATCTCGAGCAGGAACACGGGATTGCCTTGCGGAAAAAGCTCCTGCTCGAGAAACGTGCTGGCCGCGACTATGACTGTCTGTATCCCATCGTTGTAAATCAGGTATCCCAACAGGTAGCGCGCCGTCAGCGGCAGTCGTCGTAATTCGCTAAAGGTGGCCCGGAGCTCCGCGAACCCGGCGGAAAGATAACTCTTGCCTGGTGGCAGCTGCTTTTTCGCAGGCCGCGATTTCAGCAGTGCGAATGTGATCAGCGCAAAACCGCCCCACCAGATTCCCGCCGACAACAGTGACAAGCGAACTGCAAGTCCTGTCGTCATACCCAAGCGCTCAGCGTTCAGCACCAGCAGCAGATTGACAACCAGCAGGAGCGCGCCGCCAAGATAGCCGTACGCAAAACCGCGACTCGATACCTTGTCCGCCTCATCTTCTGTCGTAATCTCGGGGAGGAACGCGTTGTAAAAAACTATCGAAGCGCCGAAACAGATGTTCGCCACGATGAAAAGAACGCCACCGGCGAGATAGAGATTGCCCTGAACAAAAAACAGCAGGCACGTGGCAGCGACGCCGAGAAAGCAAAACAACGCCATCAGCCGCTTTTTCAGGTTTGAGTAATCGCCAAGTGCGCCCAGAATCGGCAACATGAAGACTTGCAAACCCACCGAGATCGAGACGCATAGGGTTGGAAACGACTTCGCTGTTACCTCACCGAGCGCACCAAGATTTAGCACGACGCCGTTTTCACCGACCGCAGTCTGGGCCAGACGCGTGAGATATGGACCAAACAACGCGCCCGCGACAGTCGTGGAGAACGCGGAGTTGGCCCAGTCGTACATCTTCCAGCCAAAGATCTCGCGGCGGTCGTTTTTTCTACTCGTCGCCGATGTTGTCATGGAGAAGCCCACGCTCGCGATAAAGATTGAGCTTGTTATGGAGTGTCTTGAGGCTGATGCCTAACAATTCAGCCGCGCGGGTTTTGTTGTTTTTCGTCTTCTGAAGCGTGCGCATAATCATCTGGCGCTCGACTTCTTCGAGAGGCGTGCCGACCGGCAGCGAGAGCGTATCTTCATTACGCATGCGTTCGCGTTGGTCGATCGGGTAAGGTGCGAAATAGTGGCGTTCGATTTGTTCGCCGGAACAGATGATCACCGCGCGTTCGATTACGTTGCGAAGCTCGCGCACGTTGCCAGGCCAGGAGTGAAACTGTAACGCTTCCAGAGCCGATGGACTCAGATAGCGTGCGGGCCGGCCGTGCTTTTCTGCGAGTTGTGTAACGAGATGCTGCGCGAGTATCGGCAGATCTTCTTTTCGCTCGCGCAGCGACGGCAGGTGAATACTGAAGACGTTGAGACGATAGAGCAGGTCGTCGCGCAGTTTGCCTTCCGAAACTGCCTGTTGCGGCTGGCGATTCGTGGCGGCGAGCAGGCGTACGTCGACTTCGATCTCTTTGCGGCTGCCGAGACGACGTACTGCTCGCTCTTCGATCACGCGCAGGAGCTTGGCCTGTAGCACCGCCGGCATCTCGCCGATCTCGTCAAGGAGAAGCGTGCCGGTGTCGGCGATCTCGAAGCAGCCTTGTCGTCGCGAAGCGGCGCCGGTGAATGCGCCTTTCTCATGTCCGAATAGTTCTGATTCCATCAGCGTTTCGGGGATGGCCGAGCAGTTGATCGCGACGAATGGCTTTTCGCGGCGCGGGCTCATGTAATGAATGGTGCGGGCGACGAGCTCTTTGCCGGTGCCCGATTCGCCGGTGATCAGAACCGAAGCTGAAGAAGGTGCGACTTGTTCGATGAGGGTGTAGATCTTGCGAATTGAATCCGAGCTACCGACGAGTTCACCGTAGCCGATGCGTTCCGTTGACATCCGCGCCAGTGTAGCACAAGAAAGTTAGCCGCGGATTTACGCGGATAAACGCGGATCTGAATAAAAGTTAGCGATGGCTTGGGCCAAATCTTTTGTGGTGAAGGTTTGCGGTTGGATGTCGACGTGCAGGCCGTACTCGACTGCGGCATCGGAGGTGATGGAGCCGATGCATGCGACGACCATGCCGGGAAGTGTTTTGCCGAGGTCGTGCGTGTCGAAGAGTTTCGCGAGGTTCTTGATCGTTGACGGGCTCGTGAAGGCGATGCAGTCAGCGCTGCCTGTCAGCATGGCCGCGAGCTTGCCGCGATCGAGATTGTCCGGAAGAACGGTTTGGTACGTGGTCACGACGTCTACACGTGCGCCTGCCTTTTGCAGAGCTTCAGGCAACACCTCGCGTCCTACTGCGGCTCTCGGCAAGAGAATGTTCAGACCGCGAAGATCCGTAAATTCACTCAACGCCGTAAAAACACCTTCGGCAGTTGATTGTGATGGGACGAGATCGACGTGAACGTGTGCGTCGTGGAGTTTGTCTGCGGTTCGTTGACCGATTGCGAGAACTTTGATCTCGTCGAGGTCAGCGATTTGTTGCCCGCGATCGGTTAGACGCTTCAGGAAATACTCGACGCCGTTGGTGCTCGTGAAGATGAGCCAGTCGTAACCGTAGAGGTGGTCGAGTGCTTCGTCGAGTCGATCGTAGTTGTCAGGTTCGCGAATCTCGATCGTCGGGCAAACGATGACTTTAGCGCCGTAGGTTTCGAGTATCGTTGTCAGATCTGCAGCCTGCGACGCCGCGCGCGTGACAATAACCGTTCGTCCTTCAAGTGGTCGGTCCATAACCCAAACGGGCCAAGAGCGAGTCTGCGCCTTGTACCGATAAATTTGCGGCAAGTGATGAGCCGAGGGCTTCAGGATCTTCACTCGGTCCTGACAGAGAATCGCGCAGGATCTGAGAGCCGTCGGGTTTTGCCACGAGACCGTCGAGTTTTAGCAAATCACCTTCAATAATGGCGTGGCCGGCGATGGGGAACTGACAGCCGCCGCCTAATCCGCGCAAAAACGCACGCTCGGCGAGACACGCGATACGCGTCTCGCGATGGTCCAACCGAGAGGTAATCTGAACGGCGAACTCGTTGTCGGTGCGCGTCTCGATCGCGATCGCGCCCTGTCCGACGGCCGGCAACATCTCGCTGATCGCGATTCTCGCACTGATTCGCTCCTGCAACCCGAGTCGCACGAGACCCGCAGACGCGAGTATCACCGCATCGTACTGTCCCTCATCGAGCTTTCGTATTCGCGTATCGACGTTCCCCCGCAGATCTTGAACCACGACATCGCTCCGCAACGCTTTGAGCTGCGCGAGTCGCCGCTGACTCGACGTGCCAACGACCGCACCGTGAGGTAAATGCAGGAGCGAGCCGTTTTCGTTTCCGGAACGCAACACCAATGCATCGCGCGGATCTTCACGCTCGCAGATCGCAGCGATCGAGAGTCTGTCCGGCAAGATCGTCGGCAGATCTTTCAAAGAATGAACAGCGAGATCTATGCGCCCGTCGAGCAGCGCGTCTTCGAGCTCTTTGGTGAACACGCCCTTGCCACCGATCACCGAAAGCGGATCGTTCTTCACGTCGCCAGTGGTTTTAATGATCTCGATATGAACGTCGAGTTGGGGATCCAGAGTTTGCAAACGCGCGCGCGCCTGTTCAGCCTGCCACAAAGCGAGTTTCGAGCCGCGCGAACCGATGATCAGAGGGCGAGACACGTCGATCACTCCTCGAAAGGCTCTTTAGGAAGATCGTTGGAGTCAGGCTCGCCCGTCTCATAAAACCGACGCATCTGGCTGATGATCGGATGTGAGATCTTGTTGACGGTCGACATGAGCAACGACTCGATCGCAGCTTCCTGATCTTGCGTCAGCACGCCGAGACGTTTGCGCTGCCGCGCCAGCTCCGCGCGGGCAACGTCCTGCATGTTCTGTCGCATTGCGCCGATGCTTGGTCCAATGTCCATCAAACGAAGCTTCTGCTGAAACTGCATCACTTCCGACTGCACGATCAGCTCAGCACGCTCCGCTTCCCGCTCGCGCTCACGAATGTTGGAAGAGATCACAGACTCGAGATCGTCGATATCGAAAAGGAAGACGTTGGGAATGTTGCTAACGGCCGGATCGATGTTCCGCGGCACGCTGATGTCGATAAAGCACGTGGGACGATTGCGCCGCCGCCGCACCAGTGCTTTGCGTGCCTGTTCTGCGGTGACGACGTAATCCGGCGAGCCAGTGGAACAGATCACGATGTCTGCTTCGGGCAGCACCTGGTCCAACTGATCGAGTGAAACGGCGGCGCCACTAAACTCGTCCGCCATCTGCCGCGCCGTCTCTTCGGTGCGGTTGGCGATGATCACACGCGCGGCGCCGGCGTTCACGAGATGTCGTGCCGAAAGCTCAGCCATCTCGCCTGCGCCGACGAGCAACACGGCGCGACCCTTCAGTGACTCGAAGATCCTTTTTCCGAGCTCGACCGCCATGTAACTGATCGACACGGCGCTCGCGGCGATGCCAGTTTCACTTCTGACTCGTTTCGCGACCTTGAACGTGTGGTGGACCAAACGGTTCAGCACGCGACCGACTGTTCCGGCTTCGACGCCGAGCGCGTATGCGTGTCGCACCTGGCCCAGCACCTGCGGCTCGCCCACGACCATCGAGTCGAGCGACGACGCGACGCGAAACAGGTGTCGAACGGCTTCTTCGTCAGTGTGGTGATAGAGATGTGCTTCGATAAAACCGGCAGGCAGGTGGCCGGACGTGTCGAGAAACTGGGTGATGCGTTCCGCGCCGAACCCCAGTTGATCGCTGGCGGTGGTGCCGAGAACCTCGACGCGGTTGCAGGTCGAGACGATCAGTCCTTCGCGCACGATGTCGCCGTCGACGAGTTGGCGCAGGCCGGTGGCACAGGTCTCGTCGTTGAAGGCGAGTCGCTCGCGGATCTCTACCGGAGCTGTCTTGTGATTGACTCCGATGAGAAGAATGGACATCTGTTCAGCCACAAAAACACAAAAGAACTTTATTTAAAGACGTGGTATCCGCCCAAAAACGGTGCGCCGATGAATGTGAATAGCACGAGTCCGAAACCCACGACGCCGAGCCACGCGGCGCTGCGACCACGCCAGTTCGCAGTCGAACGATAAACAGTCAAACAGAAGTAAAGTAACCACGTGAGCACCGCAAAGATCTCTTTCGGATCGTTGTTCCAGAAACGACCGGAACGCGCCGACGACCAGAACATTCCCGTTGCGATCCCGAGTGTCAGCAGCGTCAAACCGAATGCAGAAGCGCTCGTCGCGAGAGCGTTCACGGTGGTCAGTGCCGGTAGCCGGTGAAAGGACGCGCCAAACGTCTTGAGTTTCAGTGCACGTTCCTGAATTAAGTACATCACGCTCGCCATAAAGACAATAAAAAATGCCGCGTACGCAAAGATCAACAACGTCGTATGTATCGGAAACAACCACGTCGCCGAAAACGAAGCCGGCGTTGTGCTCGCGTTTGTTCCCATTAGTAACGCGACAAATGTGAGCGCCGAGATCAGCGGCATCGTAAAAGCGCCGACCGCCTGTGTCGGGTAGCGATAGCGCACGACGGCGTAAAGCGCGACGAGGGCCCAGGCCAGGAACGAGAGCGCCTCTCGCAAGCCGAACAAGGGGTAATGGCCATCGATAGCCCAGTCAGCCAGCAAAGCGCCTGTGTGCAAGACGAACCCGGCAATAATCGACCACTCCGCAACGCGTTGCAGAGAGCGGCGTTTATTGACGAACGCCAGAATCGAATGAATTGCGGCAATCAGATACGCCGCTAAGACTGCCAAAAGTAAGGATCTCATCGGGAAAAATGGAAACGAAATGGTAGCACATTAGCCGCGGATAAACGCAGATCTGCGTTTATCTGCGTGCATCCGCGGCTGGTTTTGTGTAGAGTTACGGAGTCAAAAAGGGGAGTAGGTCACCCATCACGGGTCCGGTAAGTCGTCAACACGGTGCCAAAATGGCGCCCGGCTTATCGGGAAAAGCTCAAAAGCTCAACGACCAAGACCTTTCGAATGCGAAAGGATGAGGTATGGTTGAGCTTTTTCCGTTTTCTGAATACTGGTGGTTCTACGCAGCTTTCGTTGGTCTCGTTCTCGTTTTCCTCACCGTCGATCTCGGCATCTTTCACCGGAAAGCGCACGCCGTCGGCTTTCGTGAAGCAGCGACCTGGAGCGTCGTCTGGATCACGCTCTCGCTGATCTTCAACTATCTTCTTTACCAGTACGCGCTCTGGAAGTTTCCGCAAGACCCGCGTTTGATGGCGATACCGGGGTTTGACCCGAACGCCGAAGCGTGGCGTGTGTCGCTCGAGTTTCTCACCGGTTATGTCATCGAGAAGTCGCTGTCAGTCGACAACATCTTCGTCTTCGTGATGGTCTTCTCTTACTTCTCGATACCCGCGAAGTACCAGCATCGAGTTTTGTTCTACGGCATTCTCGGCGCGTTGATCTTCCGTGCGATCTTCGTCGCGCTTGGTGCGGCGCTGATGCAGTATCACTGGGTGGTCGTGTTCTTTGGCGTGTTTTTGATCTTCACGGGTTTGAAGATCTTCTTCGCGAAAGAGAAGGGCGTCAATCCGGAAAAGAATCTTCTGATCAGGTTGCTGCGTCGCGTGATTCCTGTCACGCCAAATCTTCAAGGTGGCAAGTTCTTTGCGAACGTCGATGGTAGACATTTTGCGACGCCGCTGCTCGTCGCGCTCGTCTTTCTTGAAGCGACTGACGTGATCTTCGCAGTCGATTCAGTGCCCGCGATCTTTGCGGTGACAAAAGAGCCGCTCATCGTTTTCACATCAAACATCTTCGCGATTCTCGGTTTGCGCGCGCTCTTCTTTATGCTTGCAGATGCGGTCGACAAGTTTTACCTGCTGAAGTATGGACTCGGCGTTGTGCTCGTGTTCGTTGGCTTGAAGATGGTTTGGCTGAATCAACTGTTCGGCGGGCACTTCCCGATTTGGGTGTCGCTGGGAATCATCTGCGGCGTGATCGGTTTGTCGATACTGCTGTCGTTCATGTTCCCGAGAGCTGAGGAGAAAGACGGGCGGCCACAGAGGGCCGCCCCTGCAGTTGTTGCTCAACGGACCAGTTCGACGAAGTTGCGTGATGAATGACAACTGTAGGGGCGGCCCTCTGTGGCCGCCCGGTTCTTGACGATGCTTACTGCGCTCTACGTTCTGTTAGTGCTGGTGCTCGTGTTGGCGAATGGTTTTTTCGTCGCCTCGGAGTTTGCTTTGGTTGGTGTGCGGCGGTCGCGCATTCAGATGTCCGCTGCGAATGGAGATGTGCGTGCGCAACGTCTGCTCGCGCTGCTCAACAATCTGAATGCCTACATCTCAGCAACGCAGTTGGGTATCACGATGGCGTCGCTGGCTCTCGGTTGGATCGGTGAGCCGGTGTTTGCGCATTTGCTTGAAGAACCGCTAAGAGGACGTGTCTCGGAAGTGACGCTGCACACCATCTCTTTCGCGATCGCGTTTTCGATCATCACGTTTCTGCACATCGTGCTGGGAGAGCTTGCTCCGAAAACACTGGCACTCGAACGCGCTGAAGCGGTTGCGCTCTCGATTTCATGGCCGCTCCAGGCGTTTTACAAAGTGTTTCAATGGCCCATACGGTTGCTCGATTGGTCGGGCACGCGCGTCGTGCGACTGTTTGGACTGCATCCGAGCGGCGAGCATGGATCTGTTTACACGGAAGGTGAGCTGCGACACCTGATCGATGTATCGCGACAGAGTGGTTACCTCGAATCCGAAGAACAGCAGTTGATCCACAAAGTCTTCGATTTTTCTGATGCCGAAGTGAAGGAGGCGATGGTTCCACGTCCGCAAGTCGTCTCCATACCGGTTACTGCAACTCTCGACGACGTCAGACGAGCGTTTCTCACCGGCGGCTATTCTCGTGTGCCGGTTTATGGAAAGGATCTGGACGACATTATTGGTTTGCTGTTTCGTAAAGATCTCGACATGGGGCGCGTCACGAATGAAGAGGATTTTGATCTCAGGCGTTGGGTGCGGGCGCCTGTGTTTATTCCGTCGTCTGCGTCGCTAGGCGTGGCGTTGAAGCGGATGCAGGCATCGCAGGTCCACTTCGTGTTTGTCGTGGACGAACACGGCGGACTCGAAGGCATACTTACGATCGAAGATCTGCTTGAAGAAATCGTCGGTGAGATCAATGACGAGTACGACGAAGAGACACTGGCGCAGATCAGCAAAGATGGTGAGACATACGTCCTCGACGGAATGCTAGCCGTGCGCGACGCCAATAAGCGTTTCGGCATAGACCTGACGGAAGACGAAGGCTACACGACCATCGCCGGATATTTACTCGCGAAGGCTGGGCGGTTGTTGCGTCCGGGCGATCGGATAGTAGATGCTGCGGGCGTGTTCAGTGTCGAGCGAGTTGAAAAACGACGCATCAGCCGCGTCAGATTCCGTCCGGCAAACGGTAATTAATTCTTCTCTGCGCAGCCTCTGCGTCCTCTGCGTCCTCTGCGTCTCTGCGGTAAAGATCGGGAAAATCACCACAGAGACGCAGAGGACGCAGAGGCTGCGCAGAGAAAGAACGCGGGAAACGTTATCTTCAACGCCAACATCCTAGCGCCGACTGGTTTCTTCGCCTTGTTTCTTCTAAAGTTCGGTTGACGGGTTTCGCGTGAGGAGGGACTGAATGCTTTCACCTGCGTCGCGTCATGCCTTTTCCATTTTTTTGGTGGTCGCGCTCGCGCTGACCGCTGTCTTCGCTCAATCGAAGCCAGGCGGTCAAAAACAACCAGCGCTGCCGCAACCCTCCGCGACACCACCGTCAGAGCCGTCTGAAGATATTGAGACACTCAAGACCGAAACCGATCTCGTCACCGTCCCCATCATCGCAACGAACCGCGATGGACTCTACATCACCGACCTGCGCCAGGAAGAATTCAAAATTTCGGAAGACGGAGTGCCACAGGAAGTTGCATTCTTCGGCAAAGTCGCTGCTCCATTTCATGTCGTGCTGATGCTCGACACGAGTTCCAGCACAAAAGATCATCTCAGGCAGATTCAGAATGCAGCGTTTACTTTCGTGCAGCAGTTGCAGCCGGTCGATCGAGTCAAAGTCATCGCATTTGACGACAAGGTTAACGATTTAAACGAGTTCACGTCCGATCGAGAGGTTTTGCGCACGGCGATCAACAGCGCGCGATCAGGCGAGGGAACGAAGGTCTACGACGCCGTTGAGCTTGCGATAAATACGTTGCGCAAGATTCGTGGCCGCCGAGCGATCGTGCTGTTTAGCGACGGCATGGACTGGTACAGCGACAAAGCGACGTTCGAAGGCACTGTTCGTTATCTCGATGAGGAAGGCGTAGTCATCTATCCGATTCGTTACGACACCCGCGCCACCACGGAACGACTCGCGCGCGAACAGTCAAAACAAGTCACGCCGTCGTTACCGACGATCGACACGATTAGGAAACCGCCGAGTGGAACCACTGCGCCGACTTTCCCGGGCGGCGATCCAGTGCCCACCTCCGGCACCGAGCGGAAGACTGGTCCATTCGGACTGCCGTCGGCTGGGGAGATCATGCGCCGTCGCCGTGAAGAAGAGCGCAATCGTTATCCGGATCCGAATGGTGGTCCGGCGCCGACCGGTGGTCCTGAAGACAGGACACCGATTCCTTCCGATCGCGATCGGATGCCGCGCGTGCCTGGTTCCGGACCCAGTGCACCTGCCCCGACGAGTCGTCCTTCCGATGATTCCATCGGAAGAATGCTGGACATGGCTTATGCGACGGCAGACAGTTATTTAAAAACTTTGTCAGAGAAATCAGGTGGGCGATTGTTGCGCGCGGACACGCTCGCGTCGTTGCCTGACGCGTTCGGACAGATCGCGGCTGAGCTACGCACTCAATACATGCTCGGTTATTACCCTCTCAACAAAGAGCGCGACGACCGTTATCGAAAGATCAAAGTAGAGACAACGCGAAAGAACGTCGCGGTCCGCGCCCGCCCCGGCTACATCGCCGCCGCCGCAAAATAGTTTAGCCACGAAAAGGCACAGAAAGCGCAAACTTCTTTTAGGTGCTTTTTGTGGCTTAACTGATTTTGTGCTACAAAACTCACTCATGCCTGACCGAGCCGAAGCCTGGGAATTGTTGTGTGAATACACAAAGGGCGACAGCCTGCGTAAACATGCACTCGCTGTCGAGGCCGCGATGCGCGCGTGTGCGAAACGTTACAACGAAGGACCGGTTGATGAAGATGAGTGGGGAATGGTTGGACTGCTCCACGACTTCGACTACGAGATGTTTCCGACTGCCGATCAGCATCCGTTCACAGGCGCCAATATTCTTTGCGGCCGCGGGTACTCCGATCGCATCATTCGCGCGATTATGGGCCATGCCACGTATACAGGCGTGCCGCGCGATACAGACATGGCGCGCGCACTCTTCGCCACTGATGAGCTCTGTGGTTTTCTCGTTGCGTGCGCGCTCGTGAGGCCTTCGCGCAGTCTCGACGATATGGAAGTCTCTTCAGTCAAGAAGAAATTGAAGGATAAAGCATTCGCGCGCTCGGTAAATCGCGACGACATCAAACAAGGTGTCGAAGAGTTGGGAGTGAATATCGACGATCACATACGTTTCGTGATCGACGCGCTGCGGCCGGTACAAAAAGAGATCGGGTTAAATACGGTTATGTAGCGATGTGTTCGGCAGGCGGGCGCGGCTCGAGTGGTCTGTAGCGTCCGGTGAGTATCGAAGCGACGATAAAAAAAGTGAGCGTCAGTATTATTGCGATGATCGCAGTGAGAAATGCCTGCAGCTTGCGACGACGCGCAGTGTGGCGGTAAACAAAGATCGAAGCGAAGGCAATCGTCGCGATTGGAAGCAGGAGAGTGGAAGTAACCAGCAGGCCCGGATTAGACAGGGCCTTGACTGAGAAGACACCTAACACAAGCGCGATGCAGACGCCGGCGCCAACAATTGCCGCCAGCACCGAAGCGGCGATTACGAGCTTCAATCGCATCCGGGCTGGTTCCTCGTTTTGACGCTCGTGTGCAAATGCTCCTCCTTGGCTGGATGGAGAAAGGCGCCGCCAAGGATACCACAGGGACGGACCATATAACGGACTGAAATAGATGATCACAAGAGACTCGCTGCTTTGGTTGTCCCAACGGGAAGGGTTAAAGGATTTCGCCACACGCTTTCGCTTCTTCAAAAAACTCACCACTCGTTTCGTTGCCGGTGACTCTATTGACGAAGTAATTCCTTTTATTCGTCAGCTCAATTCAGAAAACTGTACGGCATCGTTCGATCACTTGAACGAGTCGGTCGGCAGCGCCGCTGAAGCCGAGCAGGAAGTAACCGAGTATCTGAACATTCTCGCGAAGATCGACGAGAGTCACATTCGCTCGAACGTCTCGATCAAGCTCACGCAGTTTGGGCTCGGTCTCGATCCGGAGCTGGCCTACCGAAATGCGCGTCGAATAGTTGAGGACGCTAATCGCCGCGGAAACTTTGTAAGAGTTGATATGGAAGGATCCGACGTTACGCAGGTCACGATCGACATCTTCAAACGACTGCGCGCTGAATTCGGACTGAACGACGTCGGCATCGTGTTGCAGTCGTACTTGTACCGAACTTACGCCGATGCGCAGGAGTTGGTGAAATTACCCGCGCGCATTCGCATCTGCAAAGGCGCTTACAGCGAGCCACCGGAAGTCGCGTTTCCTGATAAGAAAGACGTAGATGCCAATTATATAAAGGTAATGCAACTGCTGTTAGCGAGCGGTACGTATCACGGCATCGCCACGCACGATCCGAAGATGATCGACGCGACGATCGACTTCGTCAAAAGCGAGGGAATCGGCAAAGAGAAGTTTGAGTTTCAAATGCTCTACGGCATCCGGCGTGACCTTCAGCGACAGCTCGCGCGCGATGGCTACAATGTAAGAATCTATGTTCCTTACGGTAAACACTGGTATCCTTACTTCATGCGCAGGCTGGCCGAGCGTCCTGCGAATGTCTGGTTTGTGATGAAGAATCTGGCGAAGGGCTGAGTCAGGCGATGGATTGGATCTGGATTCTCTGGTGCGTCCTGGGCGCGATACTCATCGTGGCGGAGATCTTCACGACGGGTTTCGTGCTGCTCTGGTTCGGCATCGGAGCGCTCGCGGCTGCCTTCGCAGGGTTCATCGGGATTGAAAGCCTCGCGATACAGTTTGCGATTTTTGCCGTTGTGTCGATGGCGTTGACTGCTGCTTCACGTACCATCTTCGTCAAATACTTTTCACATGAGAAGAGTGGGCAAACACTGCGCAGCGGTGTTGATGCGTTGCCGGGAAAGATCGGTACTGTGGTTTCGTCGAGCAAAGGTGCGTTACAGGAGGGCGCCGTGAAAGTGTTTGGATCGACATGGACCGCGTATCCCGCGCCGGGCGAACCGCCGTTGGAAGCAGGCGAACGCGTTTGTGTTGAGAGTATCGAAGGCGCGTCGATTTACGTGAAGAGGATCGGCGGCGAGCCTGATTGGCGCGCAAAAACTTAACCACAGATTACACGGATTAATGCGGTTCGGTGTCGGCTTCGTAAGTATCGTCGAGTGTCTTGTCTTCTTCGAGCGGTGGCAGCTCGATCGTAATCCGATCCGTTGAAGGCGCTTCCAAATCATCACCGGAGAAGCGCGCGAGCACGACAGTAATATTATCCTCCCCGCCGCGATTGTTCGCCTCTTCAATCAACGCATCACACGCCTTCGAAAGATCGTTTCTGCTGTTGAGCACGATGTGCTGAATATCTTCCGCCCGTAATTTCCCAGACAACCCATCGCTACAAAGCAACACGAGATCGTCCTGCCGCAAACGAATCCTGCCCGTCACCGGCTGTACTTCACTTTGCGCGCCGAGTGCTTGCAGTATCACATTGCGGAACATGTGCGTCTCGGCTTCCGATTCGCTGATCTGTCCGACGTCAACCAGTTGCTGCACGAGCGATTGGTCCTTCGTTGCGAGTCGAATCTGATCTTTACGGATCACATAACCGCGAGAATCGCCGACCTGAACGAGGTCCAGGTTATCGCCACGGACCGCCGCGCCGGTAAACGTCGCGCCCATTCCCGCGCAGCGCGAGTCTTCCTGACTCCTAAGATGAATCGCAGTATTGGCGTAATGTGTGGCGGATTTGAGGCACTCGACCAGATCGAGATCTGGATCACACACCGCGTCGCCCTCGCCGACGAGCATCTTGCGCACTGAATCGACGGCCATGCGACTCGCAACGTCGCCCGCGAGTGCGCCGCCCATGCCATCGGAGACGACGAGGACCAGGCCCTTGTCGCCCAGATTGAAGCGAATCAAATTCTCGGATGGGGGATTACCATCGGCGCCGCCGGTCCAGGTTTTTTCGGTGGACAGGTCGAGTACGAGGAAATTATCTTCATTGCCACGTCGAACTCGGCCAACGTCTGATTTGGCGTATAACTCAACAATCATAAATGGAGAGCTAATAGGAAGTCGTTAAATAAAGGCTGAGAACCGGGAGATTGTAACCCATCCCGTTGATCCTGAAAATCCTGTTCTAAAGTTGGCCTAAGGCCTGGTCAAGATCGGCAATGATATCGTCCGTATCCTCAATCCCGACCGAGATACGCACCAGCCCATCAGTAATTCCTAATCGCTGCCGCTTCGCTTCGTCAACTGATGCGTGCGTCATCGTCGCCGGGTGCGAGATCAGCGTTTCCACGCCGCCCAAACTTTCCGCGAGCGTGCAGAGCTTAACAGACTCGAGCACCTTGCGCGCGTTTTCCAGCGATCCGACATCAAACGCCACCATGCCACCGAATCCGTGTTGCTGCCGGCGCGCCAGGGCGTGCTGCGGGTGCGACGCGGAGCCGGGATAATAAACCTTTTTCACCTTCGGATGCTCTTCCAAAAATGCGGCGACGGCGCGGCCGGTCTTGTCGTGCTGTTCCATGCGCAGGGCCAGCGTCTTCGTGCCGCGCAGCACGAGCCACGAGTCGAACGGCGAGAGAATCGCGCCCGCGCTGTTTTGCACGAAGCCGATCCAGTTTGCGTCTTCTTCATCGTTCAAGACGACCATGCCGCCGACGCCGTCCGAGTGACCGTTCAGATATTTCGTAGTCGAGTGCACGACGATATCGACACCAAACTCGAGCGGACGTTGCAGGTACGGCGACATGAAAGTGTTGTCGCAAACGACGCGTGCACCGGCGCGATGTGCGATCTCGCTGACTTCCTTTAGATCCGTAAGGATCATTACGGGATTGGTCGGCGTCTCGATGAATACCATCTTCGTGTTTGGTTTGATCGCAGATTCGACGTTTAGTGGATCGGATGTGTCGACGTAATCGAAAGTGACGTTGTAGTTTGCGAGTATGCGATTGAAGAGACGTGCGGTGCCGCCGTATGTGTTGTCGGAAACGATGACGTGTTCGCCGCCTTTGACGAGTCGCAGTGTGGCGTCGATCGCAGCCATGCCGGAAGCGAAAGCATAACCGAAACGTCCGCCTTCGATTGCGGCGATGTTTCGTTCGACTGCGGAGCGCGTCGGATTTTGTGTGCGCGCGTACTCGTAACCTTTGTTTTTCCCGAGTGCGTCCTGTGCGTATGTTGATGTTTGATAGATCGGAACGGTGACTGCGCCTGTTGCTTCGTCAGGTTCTGATCCAGTGTGAATGGCTGTAGTTGCAAATCCCATATTCAGTTACTCGTCAAAAATTCCCTGGCTGCGATATCGCTCGGCGCCGTCAGGAAAAACCGTGACGACGCGTTTGCCAGGGCCAAGTCGTTCCGCGATTTTATACGACGCGGCGGCGGCAGCGCCCGACGACCAGCCGCCGAGCAGTCCCTCCAGTTTGGCAATCTTCTTCAGCGCCGCGCAAACTTCGTCGTCCTGGACCATCAGGATCTCGTCTGCCAACGAGGCGTCGAAGATCTTCGGAATAAAATCGCGCTGGCCGATGCCTTCAACTTTTTTTGGTCCAGGTTGTCCGCCGCCGTAAATCGATCCTTCCGGTTCCACGAGCACGCACAGCGCGTTCTGATTGTGCTTTCGCACGGCGCGCGCGACACCGCAGAACGTTCCCGAAGTTCCCGCGCCGATCACGACCGCGTCAATCTCGCCGTTCATCTGTTCGATGATCTCGCGTGCTGTCGTGAGTTCATGAAAACACGGGTTCGCATTATTCTCAAATTGCTGCGGCACGAAACTGTCGTCGATGGCGTCCGCGAGTTCGTGACAACGGTCGATCGCGCCCTGCATGCCCACCTCGTGGGATACATATTCGAGCTCGCCGCCGAGGGCTTCAATCAGCTTCATTTTCTCGACCGCGAAGCCTCGCGGGACGCAGAGAATAACACGGTAGCCGCGCGCAACTCCCACGAGTGCGAGCCCGATGCCTGTATTTCCGGCGGTCGGCTCGATAATAGTGGAGCCGGGCTTTAGCAGACCTTTTTCCTCGGCGTCGAGAATCATCCCCAACGCGACGCGGTCTTTGACGGAGCCGCCGGGATTAAGCCATTCGATCTTTGCGTAAATGCCGGCGAGTGGTGGTTGTGCGAAACGGGAAAGATGAAGAAGGGGAGTCTGGCCTATCAGATCCAGAACACTTTCTGCGACGCCGCGCTGCACGTTTCGGATGTTAGCATTAGCCACAAAAAGGCACAAAAGTCGCGAAAATGATTTTGTGCTTTTTTAAGGCTGTGATAAGTTCGGCGCATGGCAGTAAACTCAGAAATCCTCGCTTTCGATCGTGGCGTGCGGCCCTTGATGGAGATTGTCCTGCCAGGGAGAGCCGATGCAATAATTCATTTTCGCCCTGACCCACAGCTTGCGGCTCGGATAGAAGAACTGGCGCGGAAATCAACAGAGGGCGAACTTACAGAGGACGAGCGTGCCGAATATGCTGGGTACGTTCGTGCCAATAAGTTCGTCGCCATTTTGAAACGACAGGCGCAACACCTCACTAGTTCGCCAGATGATCAACAGACAAGTTAGAACACACGTTCGAGAGCGCGCTCACAACGCCTGCGAGTATTGCCACCTGCATCAGGATGATTCTCCGTGGGCAGCGCTCCACGTTGAGCATGTTATTCCGAAGGTCCATGGTGGGACTGATGATGTCGAGAACCTTGCGCTCGCCTGCATCGATTGCAATCTGCACAAAGGCACGAACCTGTCGGGAATCGATCCTCGGACCGGCCAACTAACGCAAATCTTCCATCCACGCCGAGAAACTGGGATGAACATTTCGAGGCGCAGGGAATCCATTTAGTTGGAAAGACGGCAATCGGAAGGACTACCATTCGTGTACTGGCTATCAACTCGGATGAACAAGTCGCGCTGCGTTCGTCGTAAGGCTAATACTGAATCAAACTCCCCTCCCGCTTCGCGCGGCGGACGGCGCGGCCGAAGACCCATAAGGAGAAGGGAAGTAGGATCACGAGGAATCCAAGTAATGTGATTAAGGGTTGGGTTACTTGCGAGAGGCCGTGGCCTTCGATGAGGACTTGGCGGATGCCCTGGAGGCCGTGAGTGGCGGGGAGGATGAGGGAGATGGTGCCGAGTTTTGGGCCGGCGTAGTCTCTCAATAATTGGGTTGGGAAAAATACGCCCGAAAACAAGGCGGAGCCGGCGCCCAGGAAGATTCCGAAGGGATCGCCGCGCTTGAAGACCATTGCGAAACTCGCCGAGAGTATTCCTAAACATGCAAGCACGACGGTCGTTAGCAAAAGAAACACGAGTGCGAGAAAGAAGCTGCCGCGAAACTGCACGCCGAAGAACACGCGACCGAAGAAGAGATAAAGAAACGAGAAGAACGTCGTCTCGAGAAAGTCCCACGCTGAGCTGGCGACGATGATCGTTGGAAGATTGATCGGTGTCAGTAGGACGCTCTCGAGCGTGCCCTGCATCTGTTCCTGTCTGATCGAATTCGCAAGACTGGAGAAGCCGGTCATGAAGTAGTTGAGGACGGCGAGGCCCGTGAGCCATGAGGCGAGCGGGTCGCGCCACTGCGAGAACTGCGGATCGGTGAAGCCGGCGAAGATCTTTGAGATGAAGAAGAGTGTTGTGACGACTGTCAGTACCGACAGTATGCGCAGGAAGAACTGCATGCGATAGCTCACGAACAGGCGGAAGTCGCGAGCTACGAAAGCGAAAATTCTTCTCGGGAGTAACTTAAGACTGTTCATCCGCGGCTTCAAACCTTTCTAACACATCGAACAGTGTGGCTCGCTCGGTTTCGATGTCGATGATGCGGTTACCGCCGGTCTGTAATTCTCTTATCTTTCCGTCGAGAAGATCGTCGTCATGTTGTCGTGTGAATGAGATCTTTTCGCCGGTGGCAAGTGTTATTTGCACTGTTTCAGATCCGGAAGTCAGGTCACGCAAGTTACGGGGTGTGTCGATGGCGCGTATGTGCCCGCGACTGATTATCGCGACGCGCGCGCAGAGGGTTTCCACTTCGGCGAGATTGTGCGAAGTCAGCAAAATAGTAACCGGCGGATCCTGGTTCGCGAGTGAGCGGATCAAGTCTCTCATTCTCGCCGCCGCCAGCGGATCGAGCGAACGCGTTGGCTCATCCAGCAGAAGCACGGGCGGGTTTGCGAGTAATGCACGTGCTACTGCCAGTCGTTGCTTGTTGCCGGTCGACAGTTCTCCAAACCGACGACGCGCCACTTCATCCAACTCGAGTTGCGTAAATACGTCTTTGATACGTTGCTTTGCGACGCGATCAGAAAGACCGTGGAGCCGCGCGAAGAACATCAGGTTCTGCTCGGACGTCAAACGCCAGTAGAAGCTTCGTTCTTCGGCCGTCGCTAATCCGATCTGGCGTCGAACATCCTCATCGTCGTTGACGCTGTCGTGACCGTGCACAGAGACGCTGCCAGTGGTCGGCTGCACGAGCGTGGCAACGATCTTCGTCAGCGTTGTTTTGCCGGCGCCGTTGCGGCCGATCAATCCGAAGATTTCGCCAGTTTCAACGTCAAACGAAACATCGCGCAGCGCTTCAACTGGATCTTTCACGGGCCGGCGGAAAAACGCGCGCAGTCGACGGAAAGGCACGGGATAAGTTTTCGAGAGGTTGCGGATCGAGATTGCGCTCATCGAGCTCGTTGCCGGGGATCGAGGTACTCGCGCAGGCCATCGCCGATGAAGTTGAATGCAAGCACGGTGAGCGCGATGGCGATGCCGGGGAAGATCAACGCGTGCGGTGCGGCTGATAGTGTTGATAGGTCGCGAGCTTCTTCGATCATCACGCCCCACGACGGCGCGGGTGGTGGCACGCCAAGACCGAGGAATGACAACGACGCCTCGGATAAAACAGCTCCGGCCATTCCCAGGCTCGCCTGCACGATCAGCGGTTGAATCGCGTTCGGAAGTATGTGGACCAGCAGTATGCGTGCGTCGCTTGCGCCGAGTGCGCGTGCTGCCTGGACGAAGTCGTATTCGCGAACTTTCAACACCTGGCCGCGAATGAGACGCGCGTAACCAACCCAGCCGATGATGCAGAGGGCGAGAATGAGTTTGTTCAAGCCAGCGCCGAGGAATGCGACCATCGCGATCGCCAGCAGCAGCCCGGGAAATGCGAGAAAGACGTTGAAGACGTAACCTGAGACGACACGATCGACCAAGCCGCCGTAGTAACCTGCGAGCGCGCCCAGCAGCGTACCGATCACAGCAGAGACAGCCACCACGATAATTCCGACTTGTAGAGAGATGCGTGCGCCGAACACGACGCGCGAGAAGATGTCGCGTCCGGTTGAGTCCGTGCCGAACCAGTGCGCGGCAGACGGCGGCAGGTAACGCATCGATAGATCAGTCGCACCGACGTCGTACGTTGCGATCCACGGCGCGAAGAGCGCGACGATGACGAGCACCACCACGATCACAACACCGATGATTGTTAAACGATTCATTGTTTAGCCGACGGGTGGCCCTCCGTGGCCACCCGTTGTCACCCAACACGAATCCGCGGATCTAACCAGCGGTAGACCATGTCTGTGAGCAGGTTCGCGATGATGTAGGTCATGCTGATGACGAGCACGCAACCCTGCACCACGCGATAGTCGCGTTTACCAATGCCATCCTCAACAAGTAATAAACCAAGGCCGGGCCAGCCGAAGATCTTTTCAGTGATGATCGCGCCGGCGAGCAAAACACCGAGCTGCAAACCGAGAATCGTTACGACCGGAATCAATCCATTCTTCAATACGTGTTTGTAAACGACGGTGCGCTCGCTCAAACCCTTCGCACGCGCTGTTCGAACGTAATCCTCGCCCAGCTCTTCAATCACAGACGAGCGCACCATTCGCGTCAAGATGGCAGATAACGCGGCGCCGAGTGTGAAGGCGGGAAGAATTATGTCGCTCCAGTCGAAACGTCCTGACGGCGCGAGCCAGCCGAGCTTTACGGCGAAAATGTAAACAAGCATCGGTCCGATCACGAAACTCGGCAAACTAATCCCAAGCAGTGCAACGACCGAAGCAGCATTATCGATGAGTGTGCCGCGATGCGTGCCGGCAATGACGCCGAGTGGTATCGAGATCAGTATCGCAAAAACCATCGCGACGACGGCGAGTTCGATCGTGGCTGGATAGCGTTCGAGAATCAGATCCTTGACTGGTCGATCGTTACGAAACGACAGTCCCATGTCGCCAGTCAACAACGAGCGCCAGTAATCAACGTAGCGATTATCGACACCATGCCAGACAAAGTGTCGCTGATCGTTGTTGTCACGTGGAAAAGAAAAGAAGAATGGCGGGCGATCAAGACCGTGCCTCTCGCGAAACTGTGCGAACTGTTCCGGCGTTGCTTGTTCGCCGAGCACAGCGACAGCCGGATCACCAGGAACGAGTTCAATTAAGAGTGTAACGAGAGAGACGACGGTCCAAACAACGAGTATCAGGATCAGCAGTCGTTTCAGGAGGCCCACCGCCGCGCATCATACAACATTCATAAAAAGAATTAGGCACAAAAGCACATAAGCTGAAACAACGAAGGCGCAAGTTTATCGAGCACCTTTCTCATTTCAGCTTATGTGCCTTTTGTGGCTAATTAAAAACGTAGTCCGGGGTAGGTCCGAATACTCGCACAGCCCCGACAACCGCGCGCTTACCAAACCGTACCCCGAGACTACGTATCTGGTTGCAAACTAACGTTGCAACCAATCCCACAAACTTAATTCGGCCGCCTGCCTATATGTAAGGCGGCAATACCACCTGTCAGATTCTCGTAACCAACCTGAACGAAACCTGCCTGCTCCATCAGGAGCGAGAGTTGAGACTGATCCGGAAATTTCTGGACCGACGCCGGCAGATAGATATAGGCGCTTCGTGAACCGCTAATAAGGCCACCCATCCACGGCAGTAGTTTTCTGAAATACAGATTAAACAAAGGTCGCAGCATCGCATTCGCGGGTCTCGAAAACTCGAGTACAGCCACCCAGCCACCCGGTTTCACGACCCTTGAGAGTTCCGCCAGACCACTTTCGACACTCGACAAGTTTCGCAATCCAAATGCGATTGTAGCCACGTCGAATGTGCCATCTCGAAAGGGAAGGTCTAAAGCATCACCCTCGATTAAGCGTATGCGACCGGAAGTCTTACCGGCGGCGATATCCAGCATCGGCCGGCAGAAATCAGTCCCAACTACTCCTGCTCCTGTAATTTCAAACAGCGTAAGCGATAAATCGCCCGTGCCGCATGCCACATCGAGAACGCGCGCGCTGCTCGACGAAAGCTTGTCGCGTACTCTTTCTGCTACGATCCGGCGCCAACGTTTGTCGGTGTTGCCGGAGAGCAAGTGATTCAAGAGGTCGTATCGGCTCGCAATCGTTCCAAACATCTCCCGAACGCGGCCTGCATGCTCCCTCGCGGCTATTCCGTTATCAAGCACAGTTAGTTAAGCCAAATCTGATTCAGGTTTGGTTGCAAGACGCTTGCAAACAATTTGTGATTACCTGGGATTGATATTATTCGCCGGTTTCGTTGGCGGTTTTTGCGATGGAGCCGGCGTTGCAATCTCGCCAAGTACTTCGTACTGGTAACGGCCCTGTAGCGCGGCCTTGAGCGGCGCCGACTCGCCTGCAACAACCGAAACAGTCGTTTTATTGAAAATTCGATTAGCAACACGCTGCACATCCGCAGGGGTAACATTTCTTAGCAATGCTATCTGATCTTGAGGAGCACTCAAACGATACGTATCAGCGTCAAGCCACGGATCTGCAAGAGCATCGGGTTTTGAGAGCATCGTCATGGCGTCACCGATTACTTCGTTCTTTGCGCGCTCAATCTCATCAGGTGTTGCCGCAGTGGTCATCAACGAGTCGATGACTTTTTTTGCATTCGCGAGCGAATCAACGACAGTTAACTCGTTTACTGTCGCACCCATCACGAAATCTCCAGGCAAGACGTAAGCATTACTTCTGACGAAAACCGGTTGTTTCGACAACTCAGGAGTACTCGCCTGCCAGCGATGTTGTGTGACTCGCGCCAAAACCATCGCGATCGGATAGTCAGCGTCAGCTCGCGAAATACCGCGCGTAGCCAGACGCACCTCAACATTCGGGCCAGGAACGTTAACGATCAGTGTTCGTGTATCAGGTGGATTGGGCTGACGAAATGTGGTCGGTATGATCTGTTCACTCTTGCGCCATGGTCCGAGTAACTGTCGCAACGTTCTCATAGCGCGTTGTTTAGTGACACCGCCGATGACTGCGAGCGTGGCGTTATTCGAATTCAGAAAACGTTCGGCCGTTAGCATTACATCGGCGCGATCCACGCGCGCTACGTCTTCGGGCGAGCCGGCAGCAGGACGGCCGTAGGGAAAGTCGCCGTAAAGTCTTGCTGCGATCGCGCGGTCAGCAACTTCTGCGGGCGCGATCGTTGTATCGCGCAGTAGTTTGATTCGCGCGTCACGCATCTTGGTCACGAGCTCGGGTGCGAACTGCGTCGCGACGAGGGCGTTGCGTAGCACTTCAACGATGTGCTCGAGCTGATCCGCTTTGCCAACCATTGTGATGGTGGTGGAATCGTAGGTCACGTTGACATTGAGCTTGCCGCCCATCTCGTCAGTGAAGTAATCGATTGTGGCCGGGTCCGGAAACAGCAGGTCGCCGAGCAGTGCCGTCTGTCCTGATTTGCCGGAGAGATCGAATGCGGCGCCGCTATTGATGCGCAGTTTCAGGATGACTTCAGGACTGCCGGGTTTCAACCAGAAGAGCAGTCGCAGGCCGTTGAGGAGTTGCTCGCGCTCCGGCTGCGGCGCGGGTGTTTGACCACAGAGCGACAGTGCGCAAAGGAGGACTACTCCCGCGGCGGCGCAACGGCGCAGCGGAGAAATCAGATTTCGGAGATTAGCGTTGCGCCGTTGCTGCATTGCGGGAGTAATCATCGATTAATAATCTAGGAAAATGTAGAAGTCTACGGGGACCAAAACATCTTAGATGCCGTGTGTTTGCTCGTCAACCGTTTGGCTTTAAAGTGCATCCTAAGCCCTGATTGACAAAGGGATCTGGTCGATCTGACCCGGCAATAATTGCAAAAGTTATGTACTTGCCGCCCTCGTGGGATTAATATTCGCCCGTTTTTGCGATATTTAGTGGGCGGCGCAAGTTTTTTCACCCGGATCCGTAACTTTTTTCCGGGCTACGGTAACTATAGCAGGAGCAAGTCCTGCAGGATCGAGTGCTTGATTGCCCGAGAGAACCACAGACGAGGTTTTACTGGAAAAAGCGGGAGGAGGCGATCAGGCAGCCTTTCTGGAGTTGTACGACCGGTACCGGGAACCAATTTTTCGGTTTGCTTACCGTTTGCTGGGCTCGGTTGAGAGTGCTGAAGACGTTACGCACGACTGCTTTCTCAGTTTGATTCGCAAGTACGAGAACTTTCGTCCGGAACGAGCTTCCTTGAAAACTTACTTGTATGCGGCCGCGCGTAACCTGGCTCTGAAACACTTCAGAGATCTGGGACGCGAGACCAGTCTTGATGAGGTCACTGAGGAACCGAGAGAGTCGACTCGTCGAGCGCCGCTGCGAAGATTGCTTGATGAAGAGTTGGCGGCTCATGTGAGGGAAGCGGTATTCAGTCTTCCGCCACTGCAACGTGAGGCGCTGATTTTGTTTGATTATGAAGGGCTGAGCATGAGCGAGGTGGCTGAGATTGCAGGCACCGACGTAGGAGCAGTAAAGGCCCGTTTATACAGGGCTCGCGAGGGTTTGAGACGAATCCTGCGGCCCTATCTGGAAAGCAATAAGGAATTGAATAGTGGTCGGGAAATTGTTACTTTGAGGGAGGCCTTAAATGGGCGTTGAGCCGGAAGAAGAGTTTATTTCCGACAATGAGCTCAAGTCGCTGCTCGAACGCTGGGTCGCGCCAGGGCCTTCGAGAGTTCTCGACAAGCGAATCGAAACGAGCTTTGCAAGAGAATTTTCTGGTGCAGACGGACTGTCTCAGTCGGTACTGCTCCCCCACAGGCGAGAAGAGGTAGTATCGATGAAGTTCTGTTCAGTATGTAAAGAAGAGTTTGCTGACAAGTTCAGCTTTTGTCCGGTAGACGGGACACCACTGAATGCAGTCGCGCCGCCAGTTGAAGATCCGAGCGTGACTGTTAATCGCGATCCGAGTGTCACAGTCAACCGCGACACGGTGGCTGAATCAGCGGCGGCTTTTACCAGCGCACCAGTTGAGAGCGAGCCAGATTGGGTTCGTGCCAATTCTTCTACTTCCTCAGCGCTAGCGCTCCGAGGCGAGTATCACCTGACGATGATGGACGATTCGGGTCTGATAGCTCGTCTCAGTCACGAAGTCAAAGACACCGCCCATGACTATGAGCTGACGTGGCCCGAGTTCAAACGTGATCCATTCGGATTCACGAAGCGAGCCTTCGTCGGTTATGGCCAGAAGTTGCGCCAGTTTCTCGGCAAGCCGAATGTGCTCGTGGCGATGGGTGCGGCTGTGCTCGCGATGGTGGGACTTGTCGTCGCAGTTACGCTGATGGATCGCTCGACAGGGGCGACGTCATCGCGCGCGGGATTAATCGTCTTTGCGATTATCGCCGGTGGTTTGCTCGTGGCGCTGTTTTCAACGTGGCTTGGTCGCGAGCGCGGCGCTGCGGTGATGGGCGCTGAGCCGTCAGATTCGAAGAGCGTTGTCGCCGCGATGATCTCGGCGTTTGTCTTTCTATTTTTGGTTATTTTTACGGTCGCTGCCATCGACTACAGAAACAAGCAGAAGGAACTGCTGGCTGAGAATGAGCCAGAGCTCCAGGTCGAGCAGATGATCGATATTCCTGACGAGCAGCCGACACCGGATGCGGGGAACGCCGGACTCAATAAGGGCAATGGCGGCGGCAGCAAGCCGAAGCAGGAACGACCCGGTGGTGGTGGTGGCGGTGGCCGCGAAGAAGCGAAGCCTGCATCGTTCGGTAAAGTTCCGCAGGCATCTCTGGAAGTTCCGCAGGTAGTGGCGCCGGATCCGAAACCAGTGCTGCCGAAGAATCCGGCGTTGCCAGTTGCTGCGACAGTCGTTGCAGATCCGATGCTGGTGCCGCCTGACGCGCGTGTCTTGCCGTACGGCGACTACAAGTCGAAGAGCAACGATCCTTCGTCAGGTCCGGGTACTGGAAACGGTATCGGAACGGGAACTGGTGGTGGTATCGGTCCGGGTGAAGGTGGCGGTCTTGGACCAGGTCGCGGCGGTAACATTGGCGGCGGCGACTTCAGAGCCGGCGGCGGTGGACCAGGCGGCGGCGGTGGTGGTGGCTATGACGGAATTTTCACCGGTAAAGACGTCACTACGAAAGCACGTCTGATTTCGAAACCTGAGCCGCAGTACACTGAAGACGCACGCAAGAACCAGATTACGGGCACGGTGGTGCTGAAAGTGGTGTTTGCTTCAAACGGCTCCGTGCAGAATATCAGGACCGTTTCGGGTCTGCCGTATGGGTTAACTGAGAGAGCAATTGCCGCGGCACGTCAGATCAAGTTCGTACCTGCTACAAAGGACGGGCATCAGGTCTCGATGTGGATGCAGTTGGAATACAACTTCAATCTCTACTAAGAAAATACCATCCACAGATTACACAGAATCTGCGTAATCTGTGGATGGTTTTGTGTTTACGCGTATTTTTCTGCGAAACGTTTGATTCGCTGAACACCTTCCTTGATCTGGTCCATCGACGTCGCGTAAGAAATTCGAATATAACCTTCCGCTCCGAATCCCGCTCCATCCGTGACCACAGTGTGTTCCTCTTCGAGGAGTTTCTGTGCGAAGTCGCCCGAGGTCTTCAGATCCTTTTTCAAACAACCGCGGATGTCAGGAAAAGCATAGAACGCACCTTCAGGCTCGCTGCACTTGAACCCCGGAATCTCTCGCAGCGCGTTAAGTAACCACGCGCGGCGCTTTGTGTATTCGGCGAGCATGATGCCGACTGATTCCTGTGGTCCTGTAAGTGCCTCGACTGCGGCCCACTGCGCGATCGAGTTGGTATTCGAAGTTGAGTGCCCCTGAACTTTCAACATCGCCTTGGTCCACTCAGCGGGTGCCAGCGCATATCCGACGCGCCATCCAGTCATCGCATAAGTCTTTGAAAACGATCCCGCGATACACAAGCGCGATCTCAACTCTGACGGAAGACTCGCCGCACTGAAAACTTCTGCCGGCGGGTATACAAAGCGAAGGTAACACTCATCTGAAATGACATAGATCCCACGCTCGCTCGTCAGCTCCATGATCTTGCGAAACTCTGCCGGCGGCAGCACGCGTCCCGATGGATTTGAAGGCGAGTTGAGAATCAGCAACTTCGTCTTTGGTGTGATCGCGCGCTCGACCTGATCGGCTGTGAGGACGAAACCAGTTTCTTCAGTCTCGATGAACACCGGTTTTGCCCCCGCGAAGACTGCGATCTCCGGAAAAGTCACCCAGTAAGGTTTGGGAATCAGTGCTTCGTCGCCGGGATTCAATAGGGTGACGGCGGCATTGAAGATCGCCTGCTTGCCACCTGCTGTCGCCATCACTTCGCTCGGCTGATACTCGGCCGCAAACTCGCGTTGGTAGAAATCGATGATCGCGCATTGCAGTTCGCGAATGCCGGCGTTGGCCGTGTACTTGGTGCGGCCTGCACGCATGGCACGCTCGGCCGCTTGCTTGATGTTGTCAGGCGTGTCGAAGTCAGGTTCGCCGGGGCCGAAGTCGCAGACGTCTACGCCGGAGGCTCGCAGTGCTTCCGCGGCCTGCATCGCAGCCAGGGTTGCTGACGATTGCATGCGAGCGACATTTTCGGAAACAGGGAAGGATGACATAACGGGCATTGTTTTCATCGGTTCAATTTTTCTTTCATTCGCGTTTCGATCAGCGGTGGGACGAGGCCGGTGATAGTACCGCCGAGATGAAACACTTCTTTGACTAGACGCGAGCTGACGTATGAGTAAGTTTCTGCCGGCATCATGAAGACGGTTTCAATGCCGGGCTCGAGACGGCGGTTCATCAATGCCATTTGTAGCTCGTACTCGTAATCGGAGATGGCGCGTATGCCGCGAACAATCACGTTTGCCTGTTGGGCCACGGCGTAGTTTACAAGTAATCCAGTGAAGGAATCGACGCGGACTGTGCAACGTCCACGCGAGATGTCCTGGACGACTTCGCTGAGCATGTCGCGCCGTTCGTCCACAGTGAAAAAGGGCTGCTTCTCGGGGTTCACGAGAATGCTGATAATGATCTCGTCGAAGAGTTTGCAGCCGCGCTCGATGATATCCAGGTGACCGTTAGTGACTGGATCGAAGGAGCCGGGGTAGATAGCGCGTCGCATGGAAGGATGTTAATCAAAAATAGCCGCTTTCGACAAATAATAGCCGTTTTCGACAAGTAATAGCTGTTGTCGCGGAAGGAGACGGATGCTAGGATCCTCGCACTGATTAGGAGCTTAGAATGGCCCGCAATCTCACACAAATCGACGATGCTTACATTCCGGCAGAACTGATTGGCGCCCAGGGAGTGACGCCAGAACAGTTCGAAGAACTCTGTAGCAAGTACAGAAAATTGCGGCTTGAACTCACCTCAACCGGAGAATTAATTGCTATGCCGCCTACAGGCGCAGAAACCGCTAGACTCAATTCTAACCTCACAGGTCAACTCGAAGCGTGGTTCAGACAGTCTCGCATTGGTGTCTGTTTTGGTAATACCGGAGGGTTCACACTACCTAACGGTGCTATCAGGTCGCCGGATGCTTCGTGGATCGAACAGGAAAAGTGGGACAGACTCACCAACCAACAAAAGAAGCGTTTTGCTCCTTGGTGTCCGGACTTCGTGGTGGAACTTAGCTCGCCTAGTGACCGCTTGAGTGAGTTGCGCAACAAAATGATGGAATATATGGAGAATGGCGCATCGCTGGGGTGGTTGATCGATCCATTCAAGCGACAAGTGTATATCTACGACCCGTATCACGAAGTTGTTATTTTAGATAATCCCAAGACGGTTTCCGCTGATCCTCTGTTGCCAGGCTTCACCTTGAACCTCACCGAGCTTTGGTCAGAGTGAGTCTTTCAACAGGAGTCCAGGATTTACAGGATTATCAAGATGTGTTTCAATACACCTTGACAATTTGGCGTGGTGAGTTAAAGCGACTTGCGGCCACATAAAATAATCCGCTAAACAGCTCGGTGAGTTAAGTTTTTGAAGGCTCCGCGTTGTTAGGCGCGGGGCCTTTGTTATTGCCTATGTCGAATCTTCTCGAAACTTTGAAAGAACGCATCGTCGTCTTCGATGGCGCGATGGGCACCAACCTGCAGGTCCAAAACCTGACGCTCGATGACTTTGGTGGACCGCGCTTCGAAGGCTGCAACGAGAACCTGCTCGTTACGAGACCGGACGCCGTCGAGAAAGTTCACGCAGGCTTCCTTGATATTGGCTGCGACGTCGTCGAGACCAATTCATTCAACGGCACACCCGTAGACTTCGCCGAGTATGACATCGCCGATAAAGCCTACGACATGAACGTGCTCGCGGCGCAGCTCGCGAAACGTGTAGCTTCCGATTACTCGACTAAAGACAAGCCACGCTGGGTAGCCGGCTCTATGGGACCCGGACGCAAGCTCCCAACACTCGGCCATATCTCATTCAAGGACCTGCGCGATGCTTACAGTGTGCAGGTTCGCGGACTACTCGACGGCGGCGTCGATTTGCTGATTGTCGAGACCTGCCAGGACCTGCTGCAAACAAAAGCCGCGCTCGCCGCGATCTTCGGACACTTCAGAGAGTCACGTCGACGCGTGCCCGTAATCGCCCAAGTCACGATCGAAGTGTTTGGAACGATGCTCAACGGCACTGAGATCTCTGCTGCTCTGACCGCGCTCGCGCCGTTCCCGATCGACGTCGTCGGCATGAACTGCGGTACTGGTCCAAAGCACATGACGGAGAGCATTCGTTACATTTGCGAGAACTCGCCGTTGCCGGTATCGGTGCTTCCAAATGCGGGTCTGCCTTCCGTCGTCGACGGCAAGATGCACTATGACGAGACGCCCGAAAGTTTCACAGCGCAACTGGTCCATTTTGCAAATGACTTCGGCGCGAACATCGTCGGCGGTTGTTGTGGAACTACACCGGCGCACCTCCGTCTCGTTGTCGAAGCGATGCAGCAGATCACGCCGAAGGAGCGTCATGCAAAGACGCTACCCGCTGCTTCGTCGATCTACAGTCAACAACCTTACGTGCAGGATGCGTCGTTCCTGATTGTGGGCGAGCGCGTGAACGCGAGCGGCTCGAAGAAGATGCGCGACCTGCTGAACGCGGAAGACTGGGACGGCCTCGTCGCGCTCGGCAAGGAGCAGGAACGCGAAGGCGCACACATTCTCGACGTCAACGTCGACTTCGTGGGCCGCGACGGCGAAACCGACATGCACGAGCTCGCCTCGCGCCTCGTCACGAACGTCAAGATTCCTTTGATGTTCGACTCAACTGAGTGGCAGAAGATGGAAGCCGGACTCCAGCACGCCGGCGGCAAGAGCATCCTCAACTCGACCAACTATGAAGACGGTGTGCCGCGGTTCTCGAAGGTGATCGAGCTCGCGAAGACGTACGGCGCGAGTGTCGTCATCGGCACGATCGACGAAGAGGGCATGGCGCGTACGAGGGAAGGCAAGTTCAAGATCGCTAAGCGTGCTTATGAACAGGCGACAACAGAATTAGGTCTGCCGGCTTCTGACATCTTCTTCGATGCGCTTGCATTACCGATCTCGACCGGTATTGAAGAAGACCGCCGCAACGCACTCGAAACGATCGAGGCAATCAGGCAGATCAAAGCCGAGCTGCCCGGAGCGTTCACAATCCTCGGTGTTTCGAACATCTCATTCGGTTTGAATCCGGCATCACGAATCGTGCTGAACTCGGTGTTTCTACACGACGCCGTCGAAGCCGGACTCGACTCCGCAATCGTGAATGCAAGCAAGATCGAGCCGCTGAATCGCATCGGCGAACAGGAATTGAAAGTCGCGCGAGAGCTGATCTACGACCAGCGGAGGTTTGAAGGCGACGTTTGCGTCTACGATCCGCTGACTGAGTTTACAAAGCTCTTCGAAGGCGTGAAGGCGAAGGCGGCGAAGAAGACAAGTAAAGGCGAGACTGTCGAGGAGCGTCTCAAGAACCACATCATCGACGGCGAAAAGATCGGACTCGAAGACGAGCTGCGACTCGGTCTCGAAAAATATCCCGCGCTCGACATTGTCAACAATATTCTTTTAGACGGTATGAAAGTGGTCGGCGATCTTTTCGGGAGTGGCCAGATGCAACTGCCGTTCGTATTGCAGTCAGCCGAAGCAATGAAAGCCGCGGTGCGTTTTCTCGAGCCGTTCATGGAGAAGAAGGGCGGCGCGACCGCGAAGGGAACGATGGTGCTCGCCACCGTCAAAGGCGACGTTCACGATATCGGCAAGAACCTCGTCGACATCATCCTGACCAACAACGGTTACAAGGTCTTGAACCTCGGCATCAAGCAGTCGATTGAAGCGATCTTGCAGGCATACAACGAAAACGGTGCGGACGCGATCGGCATGAGTGGACTGCTCGTGAAGTCGACGCTGATCATGCGCGAGAACCTCGAGCTGATGAACGAGCGTGGCATCAAGGCGCCGGTCGTGCTTGGTGGTGCGGCGTTGACGCGCAAATACGTCGAGGATGATCTGAAGTCAATCTATAAAGGACAGCTCTACTACGCCCGTGATGCGTTTGCCGGTCTGCACACGATGGATCAGTTAGTTGGTGAGACTGGTTCAGCCGATATGCAGAAGCGTGCAGACGCGCCGGGTTTGGAAGCCGGCGAGGATGTAGAAGATCTGATTGGCGAAGAGGCGAAGCTCGGTATTCGCAAGATTGCACGGAAGAGTAAAGGCGATACGACGCACACCGTGCGGTCTAATGTGAGTCGTGATGTGCCGATTCCGAGCGCGCCATTCTTCGGCTCGCGTGTGGTTGAAAACGTCTCACTCGCGGACGTGTTCTCATTCATCAACGAGACGGCCCTCTTCAAAGGTCAGTGGCAGTTCAAACAAGGCCGGATGCCGCTCGAAGAATACCAGGCGCTCGTCCGGCAGAAGGTGCGCCCGATCTACCAGGAATTGAAAGAGCGTTCGGTGCGTGAGAAGTTGCTCGATCCCAAGCTGGTCTATGGTTACTACCAGTGCCAGTCAGAAGGAAACGATTTGATCGTTTACGACGAAGGTAAAGAGGTGCGGTTTACGTTTCCACGACAACCGGCCGGCAAGCACCTGTGCCTTGCAGACTTCTTTGCTGCGAAAGACTCCGGAAAGATGGACGTCGTCGCGTTTCATCTCGTCACTGTCGGGCGTCGAGCGAGTGAGTACGCGCACGAGCTGTTCAAATCAGATAATTACTCAGACTACCTTTACTTTCACGGCTTGAGTGTCGAGAGTGCGGAAGCCCTCGCAGAGTTTTGGCACAAACGGATTCGTCAAGAACTCGGCATAGCAGGAGGGGATTCGCCTGAGTTGACACGACTGTTCAAGCAGGAATACCAGGGATCACGTTACAGCTTCGGTTATCCTGCCTGCCCGCGACTCGAGGATCAGGAGAAGCTTTTCACCTTACTCGATCCGTCGCGCATCGGCGTTGAGCTGAGCGAGGAGTTTCAACTGGAGCCAGAACAATCGACTTCGGCTATTATTGTTCACCATCCGGAGGCCAAATACTTCTCTATAGAATGAGCCACAAAAAAGCACAAAAGGCACAAACAAGAAGCAGAAAAATTTTTGTGCTTTATGTGCTTTTTTGTGGCTAAAAAAGATGGTGAGTGAGTTTGAAGCACTAACCCCGTTCGAACGTTTCGCTTTCCGCTTCGTGCGGCGCATGAATCAGGGCGCCTGGAAGCGTTTTTGGACGTGGTGTCAAAGCACACTCGGCGCCGGCTGGATCCATCTCTCCACTTACAACATCATGAACGTCTACGGTCTCGAACACGTCGAGGCCGCCGCGCAAGATCGACCCCTCCTGCTCGTCGCGAACCATCGCTCGTTTTTCGACATGTACGCCGTTTCCACCGTGCTGTTTTACAAAACGCGCTGGCCCAAGCGACTATTTTTTCCGGTACGTGGACGGTTTTTTTACCAGTCACCCCTAGGGCTTTTAGTAAACCTGATCATGGGCTGGTGGTCCATGTATCCGCCATTTTTCGCGACGGGCGATCATCCGCTTCCCGAGAAGCGTGCGTTTGATAAGTTCTCGTTTGAAGTGCTCAGCGATCTCGCACGTTCAGGCGCAGGCAACATCATCGGTTTTCATCCCGAAGGGACACGCAACAAAGGTGACGATCCGTATTCGTTCCTCCGTGCGCAGCCAGGTGTAGGAAAGTTGATCATGGACGCGAAGCCGCAGGTGATTCCCGTGTTCATCGCGGGGCTTTGCAATAGTCTGCCGAAGCAGGTCGCGCGAAACTGGAACCGCGAGGAAGTAATTCGAATCCATTTTGGTGAGCCACTGGATTTGAGCGAGCATCTCGCGAAACCGGATCGACTGCGAACACACAAAGAAATTGCAGATGTAGTGATGGACAAAATAGCGCAGCTCGGCGAACAAGACAGAGCCATCCGCAGATTACACAGAACATCTGAGCAATCTGCGGAATCTGTGGAAAAAATATGTCAGTAGTAATCGTTAATCCATCATCGGCGGGTGGAAGTACTGGTGAAGCGTGGCCACAGATTGCGAGTGACCTGCGCTCGCAGTTCGGCGCATTCCGGGTTTTGTTCACGAAGCATCGTGGTGACGCGGCGGCACTCGCGAACGAAGCGGCGCGTAAAGGCGCGAAGTTCATCATTGCGTGTGGTGGTGATGGAACCATCTCCGAAGTCGCGAATGGCATTTTGTCATCAGGAAAAGACGCAGAGCTCGGGATCCTGCCGAGCGGCACCGGCGGCGATTTCAGAAGAACACTCGAGATTCCTTCGCGAACTCGCGACGCTGCGAAAATTCTTCGCACTGGCCGCACTGCGCGGATCGACGCCGGTCGAGTTTCATATGTCGATCATAACGGAACCGATACGACACGATATTTCGTCGGCGTCGCGTCATGTGGCATGAGCACGAAAGTCATCGAGCGTGTCAAAGCTGACCACGCGTCCTTTGCCTCCGCACTACTGAAAACCGCCATGCGCAACGAGCCCGTGCGTCTCGTGGTCCAACTCGACGATTCCCACGAACACCATCTCGTCGTCTCGAATCTTTGTGTCGCAAACGCACGTTACTTCGGCGGCGGGATGAAGATCGCGCCTGATGCAAAACTAACGGACGGCAAGTTTGACGTGGTTAGTGTCGGCGATTTGAGCGCACTGAAGATCTTCACGAGCGCGCCGCGTGTTTATACCGGCTCGCACCTCTCGATGTCCGAAGTGAGTCATGCGTTAGCGCGGAAGATCACAGTGCGAGCAGCGGATCGCGCGGCCGAAGTCGCGCTGGAAGTGGATGGAGAACTTCCTGGAAGACTGCCGGCGACGTTCCAGATTATCCCCGAAGCACTACGCATTCGCGTTAACGATAAAAATTAGCCACGGATTACACCGATAAAATACCGATCGATCTTTTTATCTGTGTAATCTGTGGCAAATCTTTTATGATGCATGTAGCTCATGGATGATAGACGTTCTAAACCCCGACTAAGCGTCAATCTCGATGCAGTCTGGCATGGTGGCGAGGAGAGACACTCCGCGCAAATCACTGATCTTTCTGAAGGCGGCTGTTACCTCGATACCGTGGGCGAGGTACTGGCTGGCGAAATCGTCGCCTTTCGTGTGTTGCTACCTGACGGCGATTGGCTTTATCTCGAAGGCGAAGTCCGACACCATCGACATGGCAGAGGGTTTGGCGTTCAATTTGTCGACTTAAACGAAGAACAATCAACGAACCTGGCGCGTCTGCTGCAAATCGCGAAAGAAGCTGGACCAGAAGCTCCGGCGATTTCTGCTGACCTGGTTGAAGACTAATACATTCCTGAGCTTATCCTTCCGTGGCAATTCAAGGCACTTTGAAAAGCATGAGCCTGACTGACCTGTTGCAGTTTTTGGCAACAGCGCGCAAGTCGGGCACGCTGAAGTTCGATCAAGGCAAGATCACCAAACAGATTTACTTCAAAAACGGAACGATCGTCGGCTCGAAGTCGAACGATCCGCGCGAGTATCTCGGCCAGGTACTGCTCCATTACGGAAAAGTCGATGAGATCCAGTTGAAAGTCGCGCGCGAGATACAGCGAACGACGGGCGCGAAACTGGGCGAGGTTCTCGTCCAGCAGGGATTCTTAACCGAAGACGATGTGCTCAATATCCTGAAGACGCGCACACTCGACGCCATCTACGATCTCTTTGTTTGGACTGATGGTGATTTCGAGTTTTATGACGACGAGCCGCCGCCCGAGGATCTCTTGCTGATCGAAGTCGAGCCGACGAATGTGATCATGGAAGGCATTTACCGGATCGACGAGTTTGCGCGTTATCGCTCGCTCGTGCCGACGGACAGAACGATTCTCGAGCTCAACGCAGGCTGGACGTCATCGTTGAAACTCGGCAAGGAATACCGGCAGGTTTTGTTCTTTGTCGAGAAGCGGATGTCCGTTGCAGAGATCTGTTACCACATGCACGCCTCGGCGTTTCATGTTTACGGACAGCTCTACACTCTGATCAGCGAAGGTCTTGCGCGTGTTGTTGGTGAGTTACCGGAAGACGTTCCGCCGCCGGTCAAGGAAGTGGAAGATTTGCCGGAGAGCGTGACCGAGATGGTATGGTCTGCGGAGCGCAAACTCGAAGACGATCCCGAAGCCGCGCTGGAGATCGTGCAGAAGGCTTTGGAGCAGCAACCGAATAATCCTGAAGCGCAGGCTTTGTTGCCGGCGGCTGAGGAGAAGTTCGTCAAACGTGTTTACGCGAGTGGCACGATCGGTCCGAAATCCGTGCCACACTTGCGCTTCTCGCCGTCTGATCTGACGACACAGCAGATCGATCCGCAGGAAGGATTTGTGCTTTCGCGCATCAACGGCTCGTGGGACATACAGTCGATACTCTCGATCTGCCCGTTTCGTGAAGCTGACTGTCTGAAGATGATCAAGAAGTTAATGGAGCGGGGGATTGTTGAGATTAAATGAATCCTGAAATCCCGTAATCGTGTCTTTAACTAACTCAGGTTTAGACAAGATGACAGGATTTACTGAATTCTTAATCACAAAGAATTTTCGCGACACCGGATGCGCGAGGTTGCGCCAACGCGAAAGCGGACGCTCCTTCACGATCTCGAAGCCCGCCAGACTAAACGTCCTGCGCCAACCTTGTTCTGCCTGAAACGTGCATGGTCCAGTTCGACCACGCCACTGTCGATCGTGTGTCCAGCAAACCACGCGGTCCCACCAGATCGACGGTATATCTTCGTAAATAATCGCGAGTCCGCCATTACGCAAAACACGGCTAACTTCATTCAACACGAGTCGTGGATCGTGGGCGTGATGAAGCACGTAACAGAGTAGCACCGCGTCAAAGCTTTCATCCTTTACCGGAAAATGCCGGCCATCATAAGGAAGATAATTGATCCGAGCGGCGGTGTCTTTGCCGACGTCCAGCCCAACCACAGGCGTGCCCAGCAAGCCCTGTAGATGATGTGCGATGAAGCCATTGCCGCAGCCGACGTCGAGCACGTTCGCTTGCGATGGGAGCACACTGGCGACTTCGAGCGCCATGTCATAAGCTCGACCAACCTTGCGTCGTCGTCGCATGCGTTTGAAGCGACGTTTGATTGTTGTAGTCAGGCTCGTCACTGACGGCGCTTAGTGCAAGCCCGGTTCCTCGTTTCCCCTCAATCTAAAATTCCGAAAACACCTAAAAAACAAAGCCTCTTTTGCAACTGGAGTAAATTTGTGTCGCCACGAATTGCTGACAACCGAATTGAATTTTCTCTGCGGCCCTCTGCGTATCTCTGCGGCCGAACAGGATTGGGCAAGGAAATTCGCGGCGAAGGCTTAGTGGGATTAACGCGCGGTTTTATGTACGCGGGTGCTACGACCGTAGTCGCGAGTTTATGGAAGGTTGACGACGAAGCCACAGCGGAACTGATGAAGAGCTTCTACACCGAAATGCTGCAAAACAAAAAGACTCCTGACGAAGCCTTGCGCAGCGCTCAGAACAGCATTCGGCAAATACCGCGATGGCGTGCGCCGCACAACTGGGCCGGGTTTACCTTGCAGGGTGAATACCACTATGTGGTCAATTCAAAGCGCGGTTGGCGGAGATACTCAATACGGATCGTGATTGGGCTAGTGGGGATCGTGTTGGTGAGCGTTACCGGTTTCTATCGTTATCGATTGAGAGCTTCAGCCCTGAAGTAGTAATTGCCAATCACGTCATTGTTATTGGACAGCCTCAAAAGATATTTGCCAGGAGTTAATTGGTTGGCGGGAATACTTACAACCACTGATTGAGAATCTTTCGAAACGATCTGCAATTCACGGACCTGACCATTGATGTCTTCCCATTGAACAGTATAGCCGGAAGTGTCTGCTGAGGGCTCCGGTAGTTTCAGATGGATTTCCAATGCTTCGGTGCTGAGTGGGAGTGAGACTTTTTCTGATTGAGCGCCACTTGCGCGGTCTGATGAGGACATTGCCAGTTCAATCTGTGTGAAGGTTCGCGGTGATCGAGGCGCCAATATAACGATAACGACTGTAACCAGCACCAGAGCTGCGATCGCGGTCTGTGGCACTAACGGACGTTGAAAGAAAGCCTTTAGCCATTCGCTCCACGTTGATCGTGGCTTCACCGGACAAAGAATTTCCTGCAATGATTCGGCTGCTAAAACTCTAGCCTTGCGTGCGTCGGTCGTGAGGTATCGTTCCTGAAAGCGTCGCTTGCGATCGGAAGTTAGCTCGTTCCGTAAGTAAGCATCAATGAGCTCCTGTTCGGCTGCGTCGAGCTGCTCAGGCCATTCGTCCTGTGCAAAACACTGTTCTTCAAATTGCTCAGATTCCTGCTCGGTTAGTTCTTCCAGTAGATAAGCAGTAATGCGTTCGTCAGTCATAGTTTATGGAGCGTAAAAGCCCGCTCACTAATAATGTCTGGATTCCGAAATAGTAACATGTAAAAATTTACCAGTGGTTTCTGCTAAGTTTTTTGAGGCAAACTTCGAGGCCTTGTCGCAGGCGCGTTACGCGGATCCGCAGGGCTGAAACAGTTACTCCTAACTCCTCGGCCAGCTCACGGCGGTGTTTGGCGCGTGCCTGTCCACGTAGTGCCACACAGTATGAATTCAGAAGTGTTCTATCGTACTGGGGCAGTTCCTCGAAACACGTCTTCATTAAACTGAAGCGATCGATTTGCTCGGCCGTAGACTGCTCGTGTTGTTCGAGAAACTGAAGAAAGGCCGTGCTTTCCCGCGTATTGAAACGCCAACCTTCCTTGATGATGAATCGCGCAATGCCGAGACAAAAGTTATCGACGTTGGGCACTTCAGACCCTTCTGCGATCCTTCTGCCCGCACGATCCAGCGTCTCATCAGCCGCAGCAGAGGTATCCGCGACGCCGCGAGTTCGAAAATAACCCTCCAACTTCTGATGAAGACGGAGGTAGCGGCGACCTGCCTCATCCGCATCGTCCGCACAAAGAAACGTCAGTAAGCTGCTGAAATGCTGATTCAATTTATTCGCAAAAATCTATTGAGCTTCGACCTGGCATGTTCGAACCTGGCGACACAATAAGAAGCAAATATGAGAACGTTTCCGGGGCGCCGCCAACCGCTGAGAGAACCAGATAATAACGCATCTCTGCGTACTCTGCGTATCTTTGCGTCCTCTGCGTTGAAAAAGCCTTGACGCAGAGAACGCAAAGATACGCAGAGTACGCAGAGATAAATTCCAATTCATGTGAAAGCTTTTCGCAGTTTCTGACATATCAATTGAGTAGTTCGATCCCGGACCACTCACCCCCACTGATGGCTCACTCTGGCGGCCTCCCAAATCAGAGTGAGCCGCTTCTTCGTGCTCACTTGTAAATCTTGTAAAGCTGGCTGATGATCTGTGGCAAAATGCACCCATGACGAAATTTCTGATGACTGCCTTATTACTTACTCAAACTCTGCCCACTGGTTACTGGCCAATCGAAAAGAGCCAGCCACTCATCGACAAGACACAAACGATCCGTTTGTCAGGCGATCTCTCGAAACTGTCTGAGGGCGAGCGAAAGGCCGTGGCAAAGTTGATCGAGGTGGGCCAGATCTTTCAGAAGCTTTACGAGGAACAGCGACATCCGGAAGCGCTCGCGTCTTATCGCGCGCTCGAGCAACTCGACAAGCGAACCGGCGCAACGCCTGCGACGCAAAACCTGCTGACGCTTTATCGTCTCTTCCAAGGTCCAATCGCCACCACACTCGAAAACAAACGCGAGCCGTTCCTGCCGGTCGAGCCGCTAAAACCCGGCAAGAATGTTTATCCGTGGGGCATCACGAAAGAGCAGATCGACGAGAAGCGGAATGATCTTCTGGACCTGCGGACCGTGGTTCGTTTTGCTACCGCTGAAAATCTGAAGAACGATATCGGCAAACTCAATAAGTATCCGGCACTTCAGACTCTTCATCCGCGCTTGCTTGCAGAGTTGCAGCGTTTGCAATCCGGACCGAAGACTGCTCTGTACGCCGTGCCGTACGTGGTTGCTTACGCAGACGACTTGATGAAAGCTTATGGTCTCTTGAACGAAGCGGCTGATGCGCTTGCGAAAGACGACGATGAGTTTGCACGCTACCTGCGCAATCGCGCACGCGATCTGTTGTCAAATGATTATGAATCAGGTGACGCGAGTTGGGTCACCGGACACTTCAAAAATCTCAACGCGCAGATCGGCTCTTACGAGACTTACGACGACGAGTTGTTTGGCGTGAAGACTTTCTTTTCGTTCTGTCTGTTTCTAACACGACAAGCTGAGACGACTGCATTGCGCCAGGCGATGAAAGGTTTGCAAGCGCTCGAAGACTCGCTGCCTTACCAGAATCACAAAAAGGTGCGCGAAGACATTCCGGTCGGCGTCTACGATGTGATCGCAGACTTCGGACAATCGCGCGGCGGAAATACGGCAACGATTCTTCCGAACGAGAGTTATGTGGCGCGTCGTTATGGCCGCACTATTCTCTTACGCGCAAACATCATGCGCGATCCGAACATCTTCGAGAGCACGTCGGGGACACTCGCGGTAGCTATCGGTGAACAGCAGGCAAAGGAGTTGACGCCTGACGGTAATTTCTATCGCACGTTGTGGCACGAAGTGGGCCACTATCTCGGCGTGGACCGCACGCGCGATGGTCGTGAGCTCGACGAAGCGTTGCAGGACAATTCAAACGCGATGGAAGAGATGAAGGCAGATCTCGTGTCGCTGTTTGTTGCTGAAGCGCTGCACAAGCAGGGTTATTACAGTGATGCGCAGTTGCGGAGTGTTTATGCCGGCGGGATTCTGCGCGTGTTGCAGAACGTTCGTCCGCGGCGCGATCAGCCTTACCAAACGATGCAGTTGATGCAGTGGAATTTCTATCTCGAGAATGGATTGCTGACTTTCGATCCGGCGACGAAGTTGATGCACGTTCACTACGAGAAGTATCACGAGGTTGTGGGGAAGATGCTGGAGAAGACACTCGCGGTGCAGTATGAAGGTGACAAGGCCGCTTCCGATCGGTACATCGATCAGTACACGAAGTGGGATGAGAACGTGCACGGCGTGATCGCCTCGAACATCCGCGCCCAGCAGCGCTATCGCTTCAGAGTTTTCAAGTACGCGGCGCTCGGGGAATAAGATCCGTGTTATCGGCGGGAATCCGCGGCCTGGATCGACTGCTTTGCGATCTCGAGATACATCTGCAACCGCACCTCGGGCAGCGATAGCCGGTCTGACGTTGCCCTCGCGCGCTCGAAATTCACAAGCGCTAGCGACCCGAGCGTATTCGACATTCGCGCTACTACTTGCGCCACGGTATTCCCGCTTTGAATGCTCAGCTCATCGTCTTCAAAATTTTCCGGACCAAAACCTTCCATAGTCCGCGCTGCCGCGCAAAGATCATTCACCTGATCGATCAGCGGATCGAGAATCTCGAACGAGCGCTTCGCATCATACTTTCCAAACGCACGCGCGATCTCGAGCAACGCATTCATCTGGTCCTGATCCTGCGCTGGCATAGACGAACCCAACAAGCTCTTCACCTGTTCGAGAAGATTGATCGCAACGCCACGCTTCTGGCCCGGCCCAATCTGCTCCACAATCTGCGCTATCTGCCTCGCACGCTCTCGCGGCGTTTTCACGCTGGCTATTATTCTGAGTGCGTCTTCAACTTTGCCTTTGGAAACCGCGCGGTACATCTCCTGCTGATCGATATTGGCGAGCGCCTGCCGGCGCTGGTACGGATTGGTAACACGATCGTTGACGATCTGTCTCGCGCGTGCGGTATCGCCGTTGCTGGATTCGCGGGTGGCTAGCTGGAGGTAGAGTTGTTCTCGTTGGTCCTTCGGCGCTTTCTCAATCCCTTCGAGTGCAGCATCAGACGAGTTATTGTTAATAAGATTCTGGTACTGGAGTCCATTCGAACCTTCGGGGTTTAGTTCCAGAAGCTTTTTTCGCAATGCTGCCTCACCGCCACCAGAAACACTGTTGACCTCTGCTCCAAACTGAAGCAATCCGGAAAGTAAGTTCAGTGCGGCGTCTCGTTCTGATGAGTAAGTGCCTGCTGGTGGTCGAGAGAAAGACAAAACTTCAGTGACAGCTTTCTGCAGCAGCTCTCGATATTGTTCGTCAGACAGGAGTCGTTGTTGTGTACTGGCATTCGGAACCAGGCTCCTTTGCATTAAATTCTGGTTGAATTGGATCAAATTGATGATGACCGATGCGGCGTCGGGTTTTGAGAGCAACTTGTCGTTCATAAGCTTGCTCGCGATCTCGCTTGCGAATTGAGCCGCCAACTCGGGATTCTTTTGCCTGAGTAGACCAACGGTGCTGATCAAATTCAACGAGTAGTGTGTCTTCAAAGTCTGCCGCGCGATCTATTGCGCGCGGTTGGGATCGGTGCGCAGTAGCCGGTTGGCGATCGACAGCTCGAGCAGGCCTTCCTGTTGCGAGTTAAATCGCCTGTCCTCGTAGGGATTGGGGGGCGGCTTGCTTGAATAGATAAAACTGAGGGCCGCATCAGGATCGCGTTCGGTCAGTATCTGGATGATCTCGAAGCGCATCCCGGTGATGACCTGGTACTGCTGCGAGTATTTCTCACTGCTCGGATCGAGCGACGCGAGATACTCTTTGAACCCGGTCGTCGCATCAGCAAAATACTTCGACCCACGCTTTTCATCAGAACTCCAGATGAGCTGCGCGACCTGAAGTTGGGCTCTGATCCGCGTCAACGGCGATTTGATTTCAGTGATCAGGCCATCCATCTCCATCAACAAGGCGATGCCTTTTGCTTTCACCACTTCCTGGTTCTTGCCGGCCTTGAGCTCCTGCTCGTTCGCCTCGCGCATTTCGAGTATTTTGATCTCAATCGTTCCGGTGGAAGCGTCAGCGGGATTCAGTGGACTGACGGATATCAAATAAGCACCGGCCGCACTCGCCACGAACGAAACATGCTCCGGACCATCATTGCCGTTTGGTGAATCGAAATCGCCGAGAATTTTTCCGTTGGGAGAAAGCACTTTGACAGTCGCATCGATCCCGCGCTGCTCGACTACGAGTTGAACAAAAGTGTTCTCTTTGAGATTAAGCGTGAACTCCTGCGTCTGTCCGGCTTTGAGCGTGCGTTCGACCGGCGTGCCGAGTTGCAAGGTCGTCGCCGGCCCCTGAGCGTTTGCAGTAAGGAAGACACAAAACAAGAGGGGAAGGAGTACGGGTCGCTTGTTCATGATGTGATCTCCTGACTGTCCTAAGACGCCCGAGACTACCAAAGAGTTCCCCTAAGATAGCCACAAAAAGGCACAAAAGGCACATAAAAGAGAAAGTTTTCTTTTGTGCTTTTTGTGCTTTTTTGCGGCTATTTTCCGAAAGCGTTGCTGCCGAGGAAGTTTTCCCTGAGATAACTGACGGTATCGTGAAGTGTTTCCCCGGGATCGCGCGGCTTGAAGCCGAGCTCGCGACTCGCTTTCGCGCAGTTCAAGTACCAGAAATACTGGGCCATCTCGATCGCGCCCGGCTCAACCGGCGACGCCATGTCCCACTGCTTGAAAAACGAGTCGACGAGATTCGCACCCGTGATCGCGAGTCTTGACGGCAATGCGAGCCACGGCGACGAGACTTTAGTGAGGCGTTCCAGCCGTCCGAAGAATTTTGAGAAGGTCCAGTTTGCGGAGCCGAGCAGGTAGCGCTCGCCGTGCCTGCCCTTCTTCATCGCCGTTCGAAACGTGCTTGCCGCGTCGCGTGCATCGACAAAACTCACGCCGCCGGTCGGCACGGCGCCGATCTTCCGCGCCATGAAGTCGAGAATGACTTTAGTCGAGCTGAGGCGATCGTCTCCGGGCCCGAGCAGCAGACTCGGATTCATGATCACGAGCCGCAAACCTTTGCCCTGGAAACGTTCGAGCGCCGCCATCTCCTGATAGGCTTTGCTCGCGTAGTAAGGCCAGCGCGCGGTGATATCGAGCGGGACCGGATACGTTTCGTCAGGAATGACTTCGCCGTCTTTCGTGACGGCGATCGTTCCGCTGGTTGACGCGAGGACGATCGACTTAACGCCAGCGGCCTTTGCGGCGTCGCAAAGTAGTCGCGTGCCTTCGACGTGAATGTCGTACATCTCGCGTGCGTCTTCGCGCTCGCGCGAGACTTTCCCGGCGAGGTGATAGATCTCGCTGATGCCTTCGACCGCGCGCTTGTTGTCGTCGGCATTCGTGATGGAGCCGGAGAACGTCTCGACGCCGAGATCAACGAGCCAGTCCGGAATCGAAGTCGCCATCACGCGCACGTCCCGTGCGCCTTCTTCGATTAGTTGCCGAACGAGATGTGACCCGAGAAAGCCTGTACCGCCGGTGATCAGCGTGACGGCGCGCTGTCGTTTCTCGATCGCAGCGCGTCGCTTCGTGCCGGTCGTGACCGTGGTCATGCGAGCAGTGCGTTTGCCAGGCTTTTTGGTGGGCATAGTGCTTTACGAGGATTTCTCACGCGGCGGCGCAACGCCTGCTGTCTTCCCGCTGCGTCGTTGCGCCGCTGCGTGAGAACATTCTTTTAGACCGCAACCTCCTCGGTCACAAGCTCTTTCTTCCGCTCACTCTTCCAGAGCTTCCGCAGTTCCTTCGCATCGAATTCATAGCGTGTGCGGTCGCGGAGGTTTACGACTTCGTGCCTGACGCGAGCGGCGATGAGCCTGTACGCCTCAGCGCGCGGCATGCCCTTCGTCATCTCTTCGAGCTCTTCGATCTCGAGGAAGCGCCCGATGCGCGCGCCTACATCGCGGCTCTTGATGAGCGTCGTGCCTTTCGGCATCGCTTCGTACGTGCCATCGAGAAACATCGGCAGGATGCCGACGCGCGCGTGCAGCGCGAGATACCCAACCACCGGCTTGAAGTCAGCCATGATGCCCGTCATCGACCGCGTACCTTCGGGGAAGATGAGCGCGTTGTAACCGCGATCGAGAAACGACTTCGCATGACGCAGTGACTGTCGCAACGAACCGGTGCGCTCCATCGGCACAAGGTTCGTAAAGTTTTCCATTACTGCGCGTTTGTACTTCGTGTCGAAGAAATAATCAGCCGCAGCGAGTGCCACGAGGTCTTTACCAAACTCCCCGAGCGCCATCTTCGTCAGCCCCATGTCGAGGTGCGAGCAGTGGTTCGCCGCGACGAGGAAATTCGTGTGCGGCGGAATGTTCGAGCGTCCCTCGTAATGCGTGCGCAGAAACTGATCGTAAAGAAACTGCTGCAGGAAGTCGGCGGCCTTGTTCCCCGCCGTCTTAACAAACGAGGGAACGTGAATCTCCTCGTCCTTCTTTTGATCGTCAACGCGCGTCTCCTGCTTCGGCGCGGCGCTCGGCTGGCGGCTGACGACGGTCGACAACTCTCGCACGTCCTGAATCTCGTTGAAACGTTCCGGCGCCGAGATCGACCCGCCCGCATTCTCGATTGCCGTCGCGAGCTCGACAAACATCAGACTATCGAAACCAAGATCGCTCAACCTCGTATCAGTCGAGACTTCCGATCGCGGACGATTCGCAACACTTGAGACTAACCCAAGCAGCCAGAATGAATCAGCATTCGCGCTTTCCTGCGCACTGCCACGACGTCCCGACTTCTGGCTCTCCTCCATCGACTCCATGATCTGGACCACTTCACGTCGCTTCACTTTGCGCGTCGCGGTGCGTGGTAGCTCGATATCAGTGAAGTGCAAAACCTTCACGCGCTTGAAATAGGGCAGGGAAGCAGAAACTTCGCGGAAGTGCTCCTCGACCAGACGATGCAGCGCCGCGCGCGAAAGCGAGATGTCATATTCATCATCGGGCACGACGAGACAAGCGACCTTCTCACCGATACCGTCAGCCAGACCAACGATGCTCAGCTCTTTCACGTAAACCGAGTTTCCGTAAATCTCTTCGAGCTCGTCGGGATAAACGTTCTTGCCATTTGTATCGACAATAATCTCTTTAGAGCGACCAACGAGATAGAGATTCCCCTCGTCGTCGACACGACCGAGATCGCCCGTGTAGAGCCAGCGATCGATGAGCGTCTTGCGCGTCGAAATTTCGTCTTCGTAGTAACCGAGCATCACGTTTGGACCACGCGCGAGCACTTCGCCGACGCCGCTCGCATCAGGATCTGAAATGCGCACTTCAACACCTGGTAGCGGCTTGCCGACGGTTCCCGACAGCATTTGATTCTCCGGACGCGTGACAGTCAGCACCGGCGAGGCTTCGGTCAAACCGTAGCCTTCGAGAATCGTGAAGCCGAGTCCGTGAAAGTCGCGTTGAATCTTCTCGCTCAACGCCGAGCCGCCGCTGATGAAATACCGAATACGCCCGCCGAGACCTTCGTGAATCGGATAGAACAAGATTTGTCCGAAGTTGAGTGGGGTTTTGTCGCGCAGCCACGCATTGGCCCACATCAGATTATCGGCCGCCTTACCGATCCAGTCGCTGCGCTCGTAAAGACGATTCTTGATGCGACGATGCAGAAGCTCCCACAACGCGGGCACACCGACCATGCCCGTCACGTGACCATTCTTGATCGCGCGTGCGAGTGCATCGCTCGTGAGCTCGGGCAGGTAAGTGATCTGCGCGCCGCGACTCAACGGCGTCAGAAAACCGGTGGAGAACTCAAACGTGTGATGCAACGGCAACACTGACAACACACCGTCGCGAGTCGTCATATCGAATACTGACGACAACATCGAAACCATGCTCGTCAGGTTGCGATGCGAGAGCATCACGCCTTTAGGTTGACCAGTCGTGCCTGAAGTGAAGATGAGAGACGCCACGCTCTGTGCGTGTGCGCGCTGCGGCAGCAACGCGATGCGTTCGTCTTCAGTCTGTTCGTCAGGCAATGCGAAGACGTCGTCGTAAGTCCAGAGGCGCGTCAGACCCTGTTCGGCTAAAAGTTCGTTGAGGGTTGGATGCTCGTCCAGGACAGCCTGACTACAGATAACACCCGCGGCATTTCCGGCGCGCGCGAAGTTTAGAATCTCAGCAGTCGAGCTTTCGGGATCGCAGGGAATGCACGTGGCGCCGGCTTTCAGCACGCCGAAGTAGCTCATGCCCCACTCGGGCGCGTTGCTGCTCACCAGCATCACGCGATCGCCCTGTTTAATTCCTTGGCTCGCCAGGAAGCCCGCGACACGCGTCGCCAGCTCGCGCATATCAGCGTAGGTGTATTGCTCCTTGCGGCCATCGCGCTCGATTCGCATCGCAACTCTCGTCGCATGACGTTTCGTTGAAGTCTCAAACAACTCGAGCAAATCGCGATACGTGTAGACGCGCTTCGGCTGCGCGCGCATCTCGTCTTCGAGCGTCGGGAACACCCACTTCGTGAGGCCGGGCAGGTGAATGTTGAGCCAGTAGTCGTACCAGTCAAACTTTTCCGGATTCCACGTCAACAGCGACTGCTCGTCTTCACTGATGCGATCGAAGAGCGAGCGCACGTTGTCCGAGCGAAACACGTAAGCGTTCTCGACTGTGAACGGGCGAAACATATCGAACGCCTCGCTGGTTTCGCGCGTCAGCTCTTCAACACGCTCGACGCTGCTCTTCACCCGATCGATCACTTCGCCGACACGTCCGCCACCCCAGCGCGGCCGCACACTGTCCAATAATGACGACGCTTTCTTCGCCGCGGCATTGAACATTGGCACCGAAGTGTTTTCGAATTTCGACACGGAGACAGGACGCGGCTCCATCCGTCCCTGGATCTTGTTGAGGATCTTGACGCCCTCGTCCTTCTCTTCGAAGTACTTGCGCTTGTCGAGTCCGCACAGACCGATTATCCGCTCCATGTTGTTGGCGTTAGCGTCACCGGTGGCAGCCTGGAAAACAAGTCGCGGGTCTTCGACGCACGCCTGTGCCGAAACCGCGAGCATGACAGACGCGACCTGGTCCACCGGCGTGATATCGAGAATCAGTTTCGGATCTGCGGGAATCTGTGTCTGGCCTTTGCGGATCAGGAAGATGATCGGCGCGGTCGTCGTGAATCCTTCGTTCCAGCCGGGAAACGGGTACGACATCGCTGACTCGACGATGCTCGGCCGGACAATGCTGCGCACCATTTCGGTTTCGGCAGCGACGAGTTGCTCGCCGAGTGATTTGGTGTAAGTGTAGATGTTGGGCCAACCCCAGTAAGCCGCGCGCTCAACGCCGAGATCGGTGAGACGCGTGCGCGTCCAAACTTTTCGTTCGCGCGCGACGGCGAGTCCGAGTGCGTCCGGGTCGTCAACGTCACGACCTTCCTCGTTGAGTCGCTTGCGTGCGAGCTCGCGGAAACGTGCAGTCATCATTGCGTCGCGCGCTTCATCTCTGACGCGGTCGGCGAGTTTGGCGCAGTCGGCAATCTCCTGGTCCACAGAAAACTGCACGCCCTTCATCTCAGGCTCGCGGTGTCGCGGGAAGTAACCGAGCACCGGGTCGCTTTCCCACACCGCGCCGGAGCGATTGCCTGCTACGAAGCACGTCGAAACATGGACGAGCGCCGGGCGTTTCATCCGGCGCGCGAAAGCGATGACGTTCTGTGTGCCGACGACGTTCGTGCGCAGTCCGCTCTCGAGCGTCGGGTTGAAAGTCACATTACCGGCGGAGTTGATAACAACATCGATATCGTCGGCGATGGCTTGTGCTTCTTCTTCGCTGTAGCCGAAGTTGGTCTCAGCGATGTCACCGCCCCTAACGATCACTTTATCGTTGACGAAACCTTCGAGCGCGCTGCCGTAACGCTCGCGCAGCGGATCGAAAGGCGGCGCAGTGATGATGTTGTTCCAGAAACGATTCTCCGACTCCTCCTGCGAACGCGCGCGCACAGTCAGATAGATCTTCCCAATGTTTGGGAAACGATGCAGCAACATACTCAGCGTGACTTTGCCGAGAAAACCCGTGCTCCCGATCAGGAAGATTTTTCTGTCTCTGTAGATTTCAGTCGGAGAGAGTTTCATAAAAATATCCGCGTTCATCCGCGTAAATCCGCGGCTAAAACTATTCCATGTCGGCAATGCCAATCATCGGCTGATGCAACATCGTGATCTCAGCCGAATTACCCATATAACTTCTCGCCATCGCGATCGCTTCCGTCAAATTGTCAGCACGTTCCCAACCGAGAATCGCCGGCACGTGCGCATTCTCAGCGCCCGCAGCAATCACGTGCCCGACGTGCTGGCGCCCATTCTCACCCCAGTACCACATGAAAAACGGATGCGCGCCGTGATACGCATTCCCGCGACGATACATCTCGATATAACTCGGATTGTTTGCAAATTCGCGCTCATACTTCTCACGCAACGTAAACGCATCGCGCGTCTCCGGCAACAGCCGGTGGAAAAACTCGATATAGCTCGGATGAAACTGGTGATCGAAATCGTCGTAGCACGGGTGGTGCAGGATCAGCACGCCGCCTGTCTTCAGTAGCGGCTTGTTGCGATAAAAGTTGAAGTGATAACCAAGCGCCATTACCTGGACCAGCAGCGGGTTCAATATCGAGTAGACGTTGTACGGTGAGATATCGGGAATGCCCGTGATCAGAATGTCAGCCTGGCCGCGAATCGGAATCGCATACTGCTCGAAACCCTTCGCGACGATCTTCTCGTGCACCAGCTCCGTCTTACCCGCGTAACACGCCGTCATCTCGTATTGCGACGGTCGCGAGTGCAGCAGTTTTCGGCGCGCCGCACGCGGCAACTTGCTCATCGTGAAACGCATGGCTTCAAACTTCATACGGTCGAACGCCGTGAAGTCGTCTTCGTTGCGCAGCAGGAAATCCATGTCAGCGCCATACATGCGATTGTTGATGGCAGTCTCGATATGAAAAACATTTAAAGTCTCATCAACGATCTTGCCGAGCTTTATGACCTTGTGGTTCAAAGCCGAACGCGCCGGATCCATATAACTGTCTGAATCGCGAATCGTCTGCGGATCGTGATGCATGCGCAGCGACTCGTAATCGCAAAGCCCGACGGCGACTGACTTGTGACCGCCGTCCATCGGCACGAAATTGATGTTGACGTAGATCAGCAGGTCACTCTCAGCGCAGCGACGATTCAAAACGAGCGGCTCTTTGTGTCGTGTCTCGCCGATCTTGATGAGACCGTCTGCCCACTCAGCATCGTGGTTGTAATAACGATCGGGATAGTAATCGGAGAAGATCCGCGGTCCGACCATTCGCTTCATTTCCCACTCGGTCATCTTCCGGTGCAGGGAATTGGCGATGATGATGTGAACATCGTCGACGCCGTGACCGGCGAGCATGTCGCACACGATCTCGAGGATCGTCTGGCGAATGTCGGGCGTCGCCATCGGTGGCAACGGCAGACTGATATCGTCAACGGCAATGGTGACGCGCATCCCCGGCTCGAGTTGTGCAAATAGCGGATCGCAGCCGAGTGGATGATTGAGCGCATAACGAATGGCAGCTTCGCGATTCGGTAGACCTTTGATCGTCGGGTTCGGGTATATAACACGCGTCCCGATCGGCAAGTCTTCGAGAATGAAGTCTTCGCCGGACGGCATGATGCGCGGCGCGCTGTCGCGATCGATGTAGATTACGGATTCGTGCGTCTTGCGTCGGAGTTGAAGCGCCATAAGGTATTAATTTGGATTTCTCACGCAGCGGCGCAGCGGCGCGACGAGTTTTTCGTTGCGCCGTTGCGTCGCTGCGTGAGAAATCTTCTTTGTCATTTCAAGTTTAAAATGGGCCAATCGTGATGCAGCGCGGTTTGTCGCAGCCGCATGTCCGGATTTATCACCGCCGGATGGCCCACGATCGACAGCATCGGCAGGTCGCTCATGCTGTCGGTGTAAGCGTACGAGTCGCTCAGGCTGATGCCTTCGCGCTCGGTGTAAGTTCGAATCCAGGACGCCTTCGTTGCCGCAGCCATCACCGGCGGCAGCAAGCGCCCGGTTGCCATGCCGTTCACAAACTCCAGCCGGTTCGTGACGTACTCCGTAATTCCCAAGTGTTCCATCAGCGGCTTGACCGAGAGGTCGAGCGCGCCTGTGATCACCACCTGTCGCAGCCCCAGCTTCCGCGATTGATCGATTAGCTCGTACGCGCCCGGAAAGACTGCCGGCTTGATCACGTCTTCAAATAATTCCTGTGCGAAATACCGCAGCCGGTCCTCGGACTGACCCTTGTAGCGCTGGAAATACAGGTCATTGAAAACTTTTCGGCTATACTGGTCCGTCACCGCGAAGACAGGAAGGCTCAGAAACGTGGTCGCGCTCTTTTTGAAGCTGGCCATGAGGCCCTGCTGGCGACGTGCGTAGAACGATAGGGTATGCACGAGGTTCGTGCTTACCAAAGTTCCCTCAAGATCGTAGAATGCTGCCCCTGCCACGGGAAGCCACTATACCGCATTCAGACGGATTTGGTTAACCAGAAGCAAAAGTATTACAAACTGTATAGTGATACTAGACAATCAAAGGACTTTTGATGATAAACCTGAGGAAAAATCGTGAAATGTGGCGGTCGGCGCTGGTTGCTACGGCGCTCTTTTCGGTGGTTTTAGGCGGAGTTGCGTGTAATAACGGTGCCTCCGAGAGTCCTGCGAATACCGGCGGGGCCGATGCGAAGATGGCGACTGACAAGCTCGCGGAAGCGGAGCCTCTTTATGAGGGCCGAGAGGACATGACCAAAGCCCGCACAGCCGTGACGGCGCTCCGGCAGGCTCACGCAGCCGATTACGGCAACTACGAGGCGGCGTGGAAGCTCGCGCGCGCGGCCTTTTACGTCGGCGATCGAACCGACGTTGAAGCCGAGCGTGACGCGATGTTTAAGGAGGGAACCGACGCAGGCAAGGCAGCAGTCCAGCTACAGCCGAGCAAGCCGGAAGGCCATTTCTGGCTGGGCGCAAACTATGGCGGCAGCGCGGCACACAGCACGCTTTCGAATTTGTCGAGTTTTCAGGACATCAAGGGCGAGATGGAGTCGGTATTGAAACTGGATGAGGGTTACCAGGGCTACAGTGCTTACCTGGGTTTAGGGCGACTTTACCTCCAGGCGCCGAAAATGTTGGGCGGTGATCCGGCGAAAGCGGTCGAGTACCTCGAGAAGGGCGTGAAGCTCAATCCAACCAACACGCTGATGCGCTATGAGCTCGCTGCAGCATACGAAACCGTTAACCGAAATGCCGACGCTAAAAAGCAAATCGAAACGTTAATGTCGACCACTCCCGATCCCAAATACATCGCCGAACACAAACAAGCGGTCGAAGACGCAAAGAAACTCTTACAGAAGATTGAATCCGAGAGTTAATGAAACGCGGATTTACGCGGATGACCGCTGATTCATGTCTGATCCGCGTTTATCTGCGTTCATCCGCGGCTAAGGTCTGCTTTTTTGGCGAATCTCCTCGAGGGTTCGTTTGTGCTGCTCGAGTTTCTGTCCCGCCTCACCGAGTTTGCCTTGCGAGGTGAGTCGCTGGTAATCCTCAAACTCCTGGATTGCCTTGTTAATCAACTGCTGTAAATCCTGCGCCGGTGTCGCAGACGGCGTAGGTTGCTGTGGCGCTGTTTGATCCGGTTGCTGAGCGGGAGGCTTGACTGCTGCTTCACCGAACAAGCTATTCATCGCCTCCGCAAACGTCTGCCCGTAACCAAGCTTCTCCTGCGTCGCTAGCACGACGAGCCGCAACTCCGGCATCGGACTGCGCTCAGCCTGCAAGTACACCGGCTCGACAAACATCAACGATCGTCCCAGCGGTATCACGAGCAAATGCCCGCGGATCACACGTGAGCCCTGCTGGTTCCAAAGACTGAATTGGGCCGATAGCTGCGCGTTCTGATCGATTCGTGCTTCGATCTGCACTGGTCCATCGATCAGGCGAGACTTCGGGAAGTTATAAGCGACCAGCTTGCCGTAGTTCTCGCCGTCGCTGCGACCAGCCATCCAGCCGATCATGTTATTCCGACTCGCCGGCGTGAACGGCAGTATCAGCACAAACTCATTCTTCTGCTGCTCACCCGGCAACTGCATCATTACATAGTAGGGATCGATCGGCTCATTCTGTTTCTTGCCTTCATCCGTAACAGTGATCTGTTGCGCGATGCTCCAAACGTCTTCGCGCTGGAAAAACACCTTCGGATTCTGCGTGTGATAAAGGCTGTAGACTTCGCCCTGAGCGCGCACGAGTGTTTCCGGATAGCGAACGTGCGCTCGCAAATCGGCAGGCATCTGGCTCGCGTCCTTAAAGAGATTCGGAAAGACACGCGCGTAAGCGTTGATGATCGGATCGTGATTATCAAACACGTAGAAATTAGCCGTGCCGTTGTACGCGTCGATCACGACTTTGACGCTGTTGCGAATGTAGTTGAGTGAGTTTCCGGCGACGTCGTGATGTGTTGAATACGGAAAGTAATCTGACTCGGTGAAAGCGTCGAGCATCCAGAAGAGCCGGCCTTCATTGGAGACGACGATGTACGCGTCTTTATCGTAAGTCAGAAACGGGGCAACGCCGTTGACGATGTCGCGAATGTTTCGATTGATCAGCACGCGACTGTCGCTCGTCACGTCGTTTGAAAATGGCAGCTTCGAAACATCACCGATGCCCCACGCGAGTAACATGCGGCGGAAGCGGTTTCCGATGCGAATGCCGCCCGTGCCCTGGTAAGTCGTGTAGGTATTTGTATCGCCTTGCGGATAGTCAAACTCGTTCTGGTTTGTTTTTACGTACACATAGCGATCAGTGAGCTCGCCGAAATAGATCTCCGGACGCGTGACTTTGATCTCACCGGCAGTCGACTCGACCGGCATGTTCGACAACACGAACTGTGGCAGACCTTCAGGCGTGAAACCGTTGGCGCTGTTCATCGTCACGCCGTAACCGTGCGTGTAGATCAGTCGTTCGTTGATCCAGTTACGCGACTGTGAAGGAAGCTTGGAGTCGTTAATCTCGCGCGGCGCGATCATCATTTGACGCGTAGTGCCGCCGGTGACGTAGCGATCCACGTCGACGTCGGGAAAGTCGTAATAAGTTCGGATGGCTTGAATCTGTCGCAGCGTGTCTTGTAGCGCGCGCCAGTCCCACAGCCGAATGTTTTCCAGGCTCTCGCGATTGTTGGGTAGGTCGAGTGCCGCCGTCGAATTCTCCGCTTCGAATTCGCGCAGCTCGATCTGATCGAGACCGAATCCTCTGCGGGTCCACTCGATGTTGTAACCGATGTAGGGCGACTCGCGGTCGAGCTCATTCGGTTTGACGATGAAACTCTGAATATAAGACGGCACCAGTACCACGCCGACGATATAAACCGCGACTGGAAGCGCGATAGCGATCAGCAGCAAGCTGAAGCGCCGCATGGCAAACGCGTTGACAAGCAGAATGATCGCAGCGATGACCAACGCCACACAGACGAATAGAAGCGCCGGAAGTGTGTAGTGAGCTTCCGTGTAAGTCACTCCTGAAAAGGTCGCATGGTCGTCCCACAGGAAAGGGAAGCGCGAGAGATACGTGCGCCAGCTCACCACCAGTAAAAAGAGCGCAAGCGCGCAACAGACTCCGCGAAACGCAGCGCCTGACGACCAGCGCACGCTCGGCTTCAGCACCGTTTGCGGCAGACCAAGCAGCGAGTACGCGACGGCTGCAATCAGGATGACGAACGTCACGCCGAGCAGCCACGAGCTCAGCACATCGTAAAGCGGCAGCGAAAAGAGATAGAAGCCGAGCGACTTGCCGAAGATTGGATCGTAGACGTTCGTGGACGGCTGGTGCCAGAAGAGTGCGAACTGGCGCCAGTGTTCTTTGAGATTCAAGCCGTAGACGAGTCCGACGAGTGCTGCGATTAACCAGCCGAGTGGCCTGATGAACTTCGCGGGAGAAAACTGAAACGGCTGGTTGTTGAGAATGATCGTGCGTTGTTCGAATGCGTAAGCTCCGAAGAGCCGCTGGAAGAGCAGAAACGTCGCGCTCAAAAGTAATGCTGTCAGTATCGCGGAGCCGAAGAAGAGTATGAGTTTAGCTTTGAAGACGTACCAGTAGACAGACGAGTAGCCAAGCGACCCGAACCACAGTGCCGAGATGTAGATCGACACGATCCGCGAGAGCGAGAACAACAGCAGAATCGCCGCGACGGCGAGCCAGATCTTCCAGCGTCGCCGTTTGCGTGGTCCAACGTCGATGATTTCGGGGGTTCGGGTGTTTCGGCTCACGCGCGTATCTTGCCACAGATAACCGAGGATTACACGGCTCGTGTATAATCCCGAGGATGCTCACGCCAGAGACCGTTCTACAAGGCAGGTATCGGATCGTCCGCCAACTCGGACAGGGAGGCATGGGTGCGGTTTACGAAGCGATCGATCAGCGCCTCGACACCACGGTCGCGCTGAAAGAAACGCTTTTTGCCGAAGAACGCCTGCGCAAGCAGTTCGAGCGCGAGGCACGGCTGCTGGCTCGTTTGCATCATCCCGCATTGCCCCGCGTCAGCGACCATTTTTCGGAAGAAGACGGCCAGTTTCTCGTGATGCAGTTCATCCCCGGCGACGATTTGTCGGAGATGATGAATCGCAAAAAAGGTCCATTTCCCACGAACCAGGTTTTGACGTGGGCGGACCAATTGCTCGACGCACTCGATTACCTGCACACGCAGGATCCGCAGATCGTTCATCGCGACATCAAACCGCAAAATCTGAAGCTCACTTCGCGTGGTCAGATCATCCTGCTCGATTTCGGACTCGCTAAAGGCCAGGCAGGCGATATCTCACGCGTGACAACTGCCGCGAGTATCTTCGGCTACACGCCAAACTACGCGCCACTGGAACAGATTCAGGGTTTGGGAACTGACTCACGCAGCGATCTCTATTCACTCGCTGCGACGCTGTATCACATGATGACGGGCGTCAAGCCACCTGATGCATTGACGCGCGCGGCTGCACTCGTAAACGGTCAACCCGATCCGCTGTTGAAAGCAAGCGAAGCCAACTCGGAGATCTCGCCCGACATCGATGAAGTGCTGGCGAAGGCGATGGCCCAAAACCGCGAGCAGCGTTATGCGACTGCGGTCGACATGCGACGAGCGCTTCAGGAGGCTGAGCAGGCTTCGACTGTCGTGAACCGTGGCGATGCGCAGACGGTTTTGTTTCCGACGCCGCCACCGAAGACCGTGCCGGTGCAGACACAAACAGCCGTCAGCGCGCAGACAGTTGGTCCAACAGGTGAGACCACCGTCGTTCGTCCGAAAGGTAGTGGCCCAGGACGACTCGTGCCCATTGCGATACTGGCAGCGGTGTTAGTGCTGATTGGTGGCGCACTCGGTTTCTTCGCGCTGAAGAAGCACAACGAACCGGAAGCGCCGGTCGCGACGGAGACTCCGGCGCCACTGGGTGGTCCAGCCGCCGGCACTCCTTCGCCGTCACCGGAAGAAAAGAACGAACAAGCTACGGCGACGCCAAAGAAGATTGAGAAGACGGCGCGTAACGAAGAGCCGAAGAAAGCGCCCACGCCGGAGAAGCGTGATGAGCCGCGAGTTGATGTCGACGCTAAGGGACACGACGAACAAGAAGAGCCGCCGGACACACCCGTTCCGCCAGACTTTCAAAGACAAAATCGACCGCGCCGGCCGATGGTCAGAGTGATGCCGGGCGGCGTCAAGATTCAGACTTTGCCGGACGGTACACAGATCATCACGACGGCCGAGGGTCGACGGTTCATGATCGGGCCGGATGGGAAGCGGACCGATCTAAATCCACCGCGGCCCCGTCGCCAGCCGACACCGGCGCCAACACCAGAACCGTAGAGATCTAAGAAATGATTTCTCCCGCAGCGGCGCAGCGGCGCAACGAAATTCCTGATCCTTCTTTGCGGCTTTCGTTGCGCCGCTGCGCCGCTGCGTGAGAAATTTTCCCCAGGAGAAGTGAAATGACGAAAACCACGCGTGTAATGTTTGTGCTGCTTGCTCTGTTCGCTTGTCTCGCCATGCTGAGTCCAGTTGATGTGGCGGTGCGAGCGAAGTATGAAAGAGCTATTCCGTCCAACATCAGGATCACGCCGCCGGCGCCGGCATTCGACGACAAGGAACGCGTCGCTGAGCTGAAACAGCGTCGTGACCGCGTGGCCCAAAGCGTCGGCCCGCAGTCGTTCCTGATTCTTTTCAGCACCGAGCCGCGCGTGTACACGAACGACGTCGACTACCCGTATCGTCAGGAAAACAATCTCTACTACCTCACGAACCTGAAGCAGAAAGGCGCGACGCTGGTCCTATTGCCGGGCAATACGAAAGTGCGTGAGATTCTCTTCATGCCGCGCCGCAATCCGGGAGCTGAAACGTGGACCGGTCACATGTACAGCGCTGAAGAAGCAAAGCAGCTTTCTGGCGTCAGCGAGATCTGGCAGGCAAGTGAGTTTGAGCCTTTCATCAAGGCACTGCGCAATCGACAGCCGTACCGGCCCAAGCCCGAAAACATCTTTATGTCGGACCTGCCACTCGATATGCCGCTGACGAATGATAATGGTTACACGGCGCTATTCGACGCCGCTGCTAAAGGCGAAGCGGGACTGTTCATGCTGGTGCCGAATGGTCAGGGTGAGAATCGTGAATACAAACAGGAGCAACGGTTTGCTTCCGAGTGGTCCAGCACGGCTTCCGGCTACAGCGTGAAAAATGCGTGGCCCATCTTCACGCAGATGCGCCTCGTGAAGTCGCCGATGGAATTGCGCATTATGCAGCATGCGATCGATATCAGCACCGAGGCGCACCAGCGCGCGTGGGCCGCCGCCGGTGAAGCGAAGTGGGAGTATGAAGTCGATGCGGTGATGGCTTACACGTTCAAGCTTCGCAATGCTGACAACTGGGGCTATCCGGATATCGTGGGTTGTGGTCCAAACGCGACGACGCTGCACTACCAGGAGTCGCAGGGGCCGGTGAAGCAGGGCGAGTTGCTGTTGATGGACGTTGGCGCCGAGTACGATCACTACACGGCTGACATCACGCGCACGTTCCCAGTGAATGGCAAGTTCACCCCCGCTCAGGCGGCAGTCTATCAGATTGTTTACGACGCGCAGGAGGCGGTGGCGAAAGCGTCGAAGCCCGGCGCGACGTTGTCAGATGTGAGTCGTGCGGGTACGGAAGTAGTCAAGGATGGACTGTTGAAGCTCGGACTGATCACGGATCGCAATTCGAACCAGCATCGCATCTGGTTCATGCACGGCACGTCACACTGGCTGGGCATGAATGTTCACGATGTTGGTGGCGGAGCGAGGTTCGTGCCGGGAGTCGTGTTCACGAACGAGCCGGGAATCTACGTGCGACCCGACGCGCTGGACCAGATGCCGTTCGGCTGGAAAGCGGACGAGTGGGCGACGTTCAAGACTGCGGTGCGGCCCGCGTTTGAGAAGTACAAAGGCATGGGCGTGAGGATCGAAGACGATATGCTGATCACTGCTGATGGCGTGCGCTGGATGAGCGAGGCGCTGCCACGAAAGATCAGCGACATAGAGGACTTCATCGCCAAAGCGCGCCGCCCATCAGAATAGATCACAAAAGGCACATATTAAGCCACAAAAAGCACAAAAATTCTTTTCTGGTTTTGTGCTTCTTGTGGCTTTTTATTTTGTGCCTTTTTGTGATCTAAACAGTCTTTTGAGGAACCCTGAGAACCACCTCAGGGCTGTTCGAAAAAAGCCGTGCTGCGGCGGTGGCTCACCCACTGCCGTCTTTGCTTCTGCGGCCAAACTCGTGAAGAACTGCGTGGCCATCATCTTTACCGTGCCCTGGATCATGCGTTGGCCCACGCTCGCGATCGTCCCGCCAACCTGCACGTCGCCTGAATAGCTCACTTTCGTGCCGTTGGCTGTTTGTGCGAGATCTAAATCCCCGGAGCCTTTGAGAAATCCCGGCTGACCTTTGCCGTCAACAACGATGCGAAGATGCTCAGGCTCGCGCAGATCTTCGAGACGCGCCGTTCCGTTGAAGACACCTTTGATCGATCCGACTCCGGCGCGAATCGTCGCTGCGAACGTATTCTCCGCGGTCTGTTCGAGCTTCTCGCAACCAGGAATACAGCGCTGCAACACCTCCGGTGTGACGAGGCATTGATAAACGCGCTCTCGCGACGCGTCGAGCTCGTGAGTGCCTTCCAGTTTCACTGCACGCGAGCCTTCGCCGTTTGAAGTCCACGGCGCGTGTGCACTTGCGCCAGATGACAGCGGTAATCGCCTGACGCATACAGATCGGAGTTGGGATCGATGCCGTCGCAGACGTGCGCGACTGCAGCCGCGAGGGCGTTGTCGTCCAGGCTCGTTCCAGCGAGTGCCGCTTCAACAGCCTTGGCGCGATACGCTTTAACGCCAACGCCAGTCACAGCGATACCAGCCGACTTGCACGATCCATCGTCGTTCAACTCGAGATTTACAGCGATTCCCACGACCGCGAACCCAGATGCAGGATGCGGCACTTTTTGATAAGCCTGACCAAAGCGTCCGCTCGGTTTCCTGATGCGAACTTCGCGGAGTATCTCACCCGGCTGTAGATCAGTCGTCAGCAGATCGACGAAGAAGTTTTCGGCTTTCACAGTGCGCTCACCGTTTGGTCCAACGAGAACGAGATCCGCATCCAGCGCGAGCACTGCAGCGGGCCAGTCACCCGCCGGATCTGAATGCGCGATGCTGCCGCCAATTGTGCCTTTATTTCGCACCTGAACGTCGCCAATGCTCTTCGCACACTCGGGCAACAGCGGACAGATCTTCTTCAATAGATCCGACGATTCCAACTGGTAGTGAGTCGTAGTCGCACCGATCAGTATCTGATCGCCCTCTTCGCGGATGTAGGCGAGCGATTTGATACGCGCGATATCGACTAGTAACTGTGGTTGCGCCAGACGTAGCTTCATTGCCGGTATCAAACTGTGCCCGCCGGCGAGCACCTTCGCGCCATCGAGATCGCTTGCGAGCAACGCGACTGCTTCATCGAGCGTCGCGGGCGTCTTGTAGTCGAATTGCACTGGAATCATGATCTGCTCCTAATGTCCATTAATGATCCGCCAAATATTTTCCGGCTTGACCGGCATATCGAGATGCTTCACGCCAAACGGCGCGAGCGCATCCACGATCGCATTGACGATCGCGGGCGTCGCTCCAATCGTTCCGGCTTCACCCACACCTTTGACACCGAGTGGATTAACCGGCGATGGCGTCTCGGTCCGATCGAGCTCGAACTCCGGAACGTGCGACGCGCGTGGCAACGCATAATCCATCAGAGTTCCGGTGACTAGCTGTCCCTGCTCGTCGTACACAACCTCTTCGAACATCGCCTGTCCGATCGACTGCACGATGCCGCCGTGCACCTGCCCGTCAACGAGCATCGGATTGATCACGCGGCCGCAATCATCAACCGCTACGTAACGCAGAAATTCGATGTCGCCCGTGTCTCGATCGACTTCAACCACGGCGATGTGTGTGCCGAACGGGAACGTGAAATTCTTCGGCTCGAAGAAGTAAGTTGCGGAGAGACCGGGTTCGGTGTCGGGCGGTAGCTCTTTCGCAAGGTGCGCCGCGAGTGCGATGTCCTGGATTGTCAGACTCGTCTTGCCTTCAGTCTGCGGCTCCGGCAGCGCCCCTGCCGGTGCTTCGCCGACAGGCACGACGGGATCTGATGTTCCGGTTGACGCCGCTGCGGCTGCCGCTTTCTCGAGTGAATACTTTCCACCTTCGAAGGCGACGTGTGAAGCATCCGCCTGAAGCATGTGAGTCGCGATCTTGTGCGCTTTCTCTTTCAGCTTTTGAATCGCGACATAAACCGCCGTGCCGCCGACAGCCGTCGCGCGACTGCCAAACGTGCCGATACCGTATTGCACGATTCCGGTATCGCCGTGGATCACAGTCACGTCGTTGAGGTTCACTCCCAACTCGTCCGCAGCGATCTGCGCGAATGACGTTTCCTGCCCCTGGCCATGCGGCGATGCACCGGTCATCACCGTAACTTTGCCGGTCGGTTCGATTCGTACAGTCGCGCTTTCCCAACCGCCGGCGGGCATCGCCTGCGATGGACCAAGCGCGCAGATCTCGACGTAAGTCGAAAGACCGATACCGATCAAACGACCTTCTTCGCGGGCCTTCCTCTGTTTCTCGCGAAGCTCAGCGTAGCCGGCAATCTGCTGTGCTTTGTTGAGCGCTGCCTCGTAGTCTCCACTGTCGTAGTCGAGACCGGTCGCGGTGTGGAACGGAAACTCGTCGGCAGCAGGGAAGTTCTTGCGACGCACTTCCGCGGCATCAACGCCGAGGTCAGCCGCAACCAGATCGAGCGCGCGCTCGACGACGTAGGTTGCTTCAGGACGTCCCGCACCGCGATACGCATCGGTGGCCATCTTGTTCGTAAAGCAGCCGGTGATGTTCATCTGAATCGCGGGAATCTTGTAAGCGCCGGACAGCATTAGCCCGGTCAACGTCGGAATCGCGGGCGTCAGCAGTTGATGATACGCGCCGAGATCTGCGAAGACGCTGTAACGCAAACCCAGCAGCGTTCCATCATTCTTGAATGCGACTTCAATGTCGCCGACCTGACCACGACCGTGAATCGTCGCTGCCATGTTCTCGCGTCGTGTTTCGATCCACTTGACGGGCTTGCCAAGCTGCATCGAAATCCAGCCGAGCAGCGCTTCTTCTGCGTAGACGTTCAACTTCGATCCAAAACCGCCGCCGACTTCCGGCGTGATCACGCGCAACTTGTTTTCGGGTATTCCGATCATGAGTGCGACTTGCGTGCGCATGAGGTGTGGGATCTGTGTCGACGACCACAGCGTGAGCTCTTCTTCGCCGGGATAATAGCGTGCGAGTACGCCGCGCGGCTCCATCGCGATCGGTGCGAGCCGCCTGTGCAGAATCCGTTGTTTGACGGTTCGATCTGCTGCGGCAAAAGCGGCGTCGATGTCACCTTCACCGGAGGTCAGCTTGTAAGCAATGTTGCTGTCGAACGCGTCGTGGATGACTGGACCACCGGCAGCCGCTTGTTCGACGTCAGTCACTACGGGCAGATCGTCGTAATCGACCATCACGAGATCGACGGCGTCTCGTGCTGCGTAACGATCTTTCGCCACGACGGCGGCGATCGGATGGCCCACGAAGTAAACCTTGTCCTTGGCCAGCACACGATGATCGGGGACTTTCAACTCGGGCAACGCACTCGCGCACGGCACCGGACCGATTTTTTCCGCCACATCGTGACCGGTGTAGACAGCAACTACGCCGGGAGCAGCGAGTGCGGCGGTGGTATCGATGCTATTGATCTTTGCGTGCGCATACATCGAGCGAACAAACGCGACGTGAAGCGTGCCGGGTAGTGCGATGTCGTCGACGTAGTGTGCGAGTCCCTTGATTAAACGCGGATCCTCGGTACGCTTTACTCGTTTCCCAACGTAGTTGTCAGTCATGGTTGGCCTGCTTTCTTTGCCGCGTATTGGACCGCTTCGATGATGTGCTGGTAGCCGGTGCAACGACACAGATTGCCTTCGAGCCCGTGGCAGATCTCTTCGCGAGAAGGATCGGCATTCCTCTCGAGCAGTTGCGCCGCAGTCATGATCATGCCGGGCGTGCAATAACCGCACTGCAATCCATGTCTTTCCCAGAAACCTTCCTGCACCGGATGCAGCTCGCCGTTCTTCGCGAGTCCTTCGATCGTCGTCACTGACGAGCCGTCGGCCTGCACTGCAAACACGGTGCACGATTTAACCGCCTGCCCGTCGAGCATCACGGTGCACGCGCCGCAGAGCGACGTTTCACAACCGACATGTGTGCCGGTTAACTCAAGCACGTCGCGCAAATAGTGGACGAGCAGCATGCGTGGCTCGACCTCATCGGTATGAGAGACACCATTCACGCTGAGATTGATAGCCTTTTTCATGAGCTACCTCACTTTCAAACTGTGTAATCTGTGGATACTAAAATACGCTCAGACAGTGGCTTTGTGAATCCGCCGCTTCAGTCGATGAATGGTGCGGCGGACGGTCTTGAGTTGCGCGTGATCGTGTGCTTCGATTGCTGATGTGCGCTGCGTTTTCAACTCACGAATGCGTGCTTTGATTGAGCTCTTGTCGATGCCGACGACCGAATGGTGCTCGTGTTGAATGCCGAGTGCTTTGGCGAGCGCCACCGCGAGATGGTCTTTATTCATCTGCGTGTATCCCTGAACGGCTTCGTGCTCGCTGCCTTTCGCCATGTCGCGCAGTTCAGCGAGTGTCTTGTGTCTCAGTTGTTCGTATGTCAACTCCGCCATTGGAAGCTCCTATTGTTTTACTTCTGCAAAGATTTGATCGAGATGATGTCGCAGGTGGTCCACGTAGTCGCGGATCAGATATTCGAGTGTTGCCGGGTCGTTTTTGTCGACGAGATTGAATGCAATCTGATCGAGCGTGTGAGGCGAGCGTGCTTTGGTCAAAACGTCTTCGGGTATCACTGAAACGACGTGCAGCAGGTGAAGGTTGTACGCGGTCCAGAGCTGAATCACTTCAGACCACGACTCGTCGCTATACTTTTGCGAGCTGACCCACTGGTTCTGCTCGTACCCTGAAAACACGAGATCGTCGGTAAACTGCGCCCGCACGAAACGCTGGTGATTGTTAGCGGCTGAGTCGATCAGGTGGCCGAGAACCTCAGCCGGAGACCAGTCCTCCGGAGAATCCTTCTGGCGACTCTGGGTCTCTGACATGTCGTTCAAACGCGCCTTCGCGGTCACGATGGTGTCGCGAAAGTCGTCCAGAAACTGCTGATAACCGATTTGTGCGGGCATGGGAAGATGGATAATATCACGTCAATCCTGTAATCCCGCCAGCAAAAACTTTCATCATATCGGAACTGAAATTGGAGATGATTCGTTTAGGTACCATGCGTTGGGTGAGACGTTTTTCAAAGCTTTTTGCGGTGTTCGCGGTCGCGTTGCTGTTGTTCGTAGTGACCGGTGCTTCAGACAGATTGGTTTTGTATGCACGGATTCTGAAGCTCTACACGCAGGCGCCTGACACGAGGCTCGCGATGCCGCTCGAAGACGTCAGGAAGAAATCGATTGCCGACACATGGCAGGCGGCGCGCGGCGACGGTCGGAAGCATGAAGGTCAGGACATCTTCGCCACGCGCGGCACACCGATTCTTTCCGCTACGAGCGGGTATATCTACAACATCGGTGAGAATAACCTCGGCGGACAGACCGTCTCGGTAATCGGTAAGGGCGGCCGCGTTTATTACTACGCACATCTCGATTCATACGCGAGAGGAATCAAGATCGGTGATCGTGTGACGACGCGGACCGTTCTCGGATACGTCGGCACCACCGGAAACGCACAAGGCACGCCGCCACATCTCCACTTCGGAATATACACCTCCAGCGGCGCCATCAACCCTCTGCCGATGCTAACGGATCGCCTCCCACCAACAGTCACGAGACAAGAAACCAGGCCCAGAGGTCAACTCAATCGCAAAGCCTAGCTTCTTCTCTGCGTAACCTCTGCGTCCTCTGCGCCTCTGCGGTTAAATTGTTTTTACAGATAAGTTCACCGCAGAGGCGCAGAGGACGCAGAGGTTGCGCAGAGCTGCTTGTGCGTTTTTGTGGCATCGGCTAGACTTTTCGCGCTTTCTGTTCACAGTTCGCCAGCCGTAACTTAATACGCCAATCGGAAGGAGCTCACGCATGCGGATGCGATCTCGGTATTTCCCTGTCTCGATCCTTGTACTAACTCTAGTCATCTCCGTCTTTCTTCTTGCGCCGCGATCCGAGGCCAACAACTCGCCTCAGGATCCACCGGCACCACCAGCCGGCGGCACGGGTCAGGAGCGTCCCGGCCGGCAAGAACAGTCGCCTGAGCCCAGACCATACGAGCGTGTCATCACTAAAGACGCGAAGTCTGATGAAGGCCTCTTCACGATCCACACGATCAAAGACAAGGTCTATTACGAAATTCCCAAAAGTGAGCTCGGCAAGGAGTTTCTCTGGGTTAGCCAGATTGCCAAGACGACGCTCGGTGTCGGTTATGGCGGCCAGGCTGCGGGCAACCGAGTCGTGAGATGGGAGCGCAAAGGCAATCGCATTCTCCTGCGCAACGTGATCTACGACGTGGTCGCCGATCCGAAACTACCGGTGTCGCGCGCGGTGCAAGCTGCAAACAACGACACGATCATCATGGCCTTCAACATCGAGGCGATCGGTAAAGACGACTCAGCCGTGATCGACGTGTCGCGATTGTTCACAACGGAAGTCACAGAGCTCAGCGCGCGTACGCGTCTGCGTGCTCGTGGTTTCGACGCCTCAAGATCCTTCATTGAGAAGACGAAGTCCTTTCCGACGAACATTGAAGTCGAGGTTTCACAAACCTACACCTCGCCACCTGAGGCGAACCCCGGCGGTGGCGGCGGTGGACCACAACCACAGCCCGCACCGAATCCGTTTGCGCAGGGCATGCGCGCGGGAACAAACGCGACCGTTGTCATGCACTACAGCATGGTGAAACTTCCCGAGCAGCCGATGATGCCGCGCCTATTCGACGATCGCGTGGGCTACTTCACCGTCCGTAAGTATGACTACGGCGTCGACGAGCAACGCGCCGCACAGCGCACGTACATCACGCGCTGGCGTCTCGAGAAGAAAGATCCGAGTGCTGAAATCTCCGAGCCGATCAAGCCAATCGTGTATTACGTCGATCCAGCAACACCGGCGAAATGGATTCCGTGGATAAAGAAGGGAATTGAAGACTGGCAGCCCGCTTTTGAAGCCGCTGGTTTCAAGAACGCGATTATTGCGAAGGAAGCTCCGTCAAAGTCTGAAGATCCGTACTGGGATCCCGAAGACGCGCGCTATTCAGTCATTCGTTACTTGCCGTCGACGATCGAGAACGCCTCGGGACCGCACGTGAGCGATCCACGCACGGGTGAGATTCTCGAATCAGACATTCAGTACTACCACAACGTGATGAACCTGGCGCGTAACTGGTATTTCGTGCAGGTTGGTCCACTCGATCCACGCGCGAAGAAACTGCCACTGCCTGACGATCTGATGGGACGTCTGGTCGAGTATGTCATCGCTCACGAGGTCGGACACACGCTCGGTTTTCAACACAACATGAAGGCGAGTGCCACTTATCCGGCGGAGAAGGTTCGCAACGCTGAGTGGCTCAAGACGATGGGCCATACGCCGACACTGATGGACTATTCGCGTTTCAACTACGTGGCCCAACCGGAAGATAACATTCCAGTCGAGGAACTAATTCCAAAGATCGGCCCGTACGACAAATGGGCGACGATGTGGGGCTACAAACCGATTGCGGGAGCCAAAACTCCTGATGAAGAGAAGAAGACGCTTGACGAATGGGCCAGGGGACAGGATTCAAGTCCGTGGTTGCGCTTCTCGACGGCCGATGCTCGCGGATCGGACCCGGGTGAAAACACCGAGGCCGTAGGCGACGCCGACGCCGTCGCATCAACAACACTTGGCATCAAGAATCTGAAGCGCGTGGCCGACATGCTTCTGCCCGCGACGACGCACACGGGTGAGCCGTACGACGATCTCGAAGAGATCTACGCCCGCATGTTGGGCCAATGGACGCTCGAGTTGAATCACGTGGCCGGAATCGTCGGTGGCTTCAACTCGCAACAGAAACACGGCGGTCAGAACGGTGTGCGGTTCGTGATCGTTCCGAAAGAGCGACAGGCCGCAGCGGTACGCTTTCTGAACGAGAATGCGTTTGCTACTCCGACCTGGGCCGTGAAGGCTGAGATACTGCGACGTATCGAGCCGTCCGGCGCGCTCGCACGTGTGAATACAGCGCAGGAGCGCATTCTCAATTCGCTTTTGAGTAACACGCGCTTTGATCGTTTGGTCGAGCAGGAAGCACTCGATGGTATGGCTGCGTATAAGCCGTCAGACTTCATGTCGGACGTGCGCAAAGGGATCTGGAGCGAGCTCGAAGGTGGACCAGTTCGTATCGATGTCTATCGTCGCAACCTTCAGAACTCGTATGTGGAGTTGCTTTCAACCAAGCTGAATGGTCGACCGGCGGTGACCGACGATTATCGTGCATTGATCAAAGCGGAGTTGCGCGATCTGAGTGCGGCCATTGCTGCGGCGATGCCACGTGCGTCAGATCGACAGACGCGCGCGCATCTTGCCGATGCTCGCGATCAGATTGCGAAGGCGCTCGATCCGAAGTTTGCGGCGCCCGCGCCGGCGACGCCGCAGAATCCGTTTGGATTTGACGACGAGGGGTCGAGCTCAACAGCGCTCGAAGACTTCGATTTCAAAGATTGCTGGCCGGATTACGCGATCCGGATCAGGCCACGAAAAGAGTAAGAATATTTAGCCGCGGATTAACGCAGATGAACGCAGATCAGCGTTTATCCGCGTTCATCCGCGGCTCAAGAAGGTTTGTCGTGTGATCGGAGATGCTAAAGGGTGCTGGTGATACGACTTGATCGATCTGCTTCGGTTCTTCTTCGCGCTTCGGGCGGATCAGAAGGCCGGCGATGATGTGACCTACGCCGCTGGTTACAGGCAACAGGCCGAATAGCCAAATGATTTTCACCACCGGATCGATCAGAAACGGAATCTGTTCGAGTATGTGTGGCGGCACTTTCAAGACGAGCGCGGCTGACAGGTAGTAGAGAAAAACCGTCAAGCCGATGCCGGAAAAGAACGAAACCACACCTTTCGAGATGTGATCCTGACGTTTCTCCGCTGGTGTTTTTCTTTTAGGGAATTCGATCCAGGCCTTGCGATGTTCGCGGAGTTGCGACTCAGGCGAGATACGCGCAATCTCCTGGTTCATTTTATCGAGCGCGCCTGAGACTTCGTCTGAGACGTGATCGACCTTGAAGTTGCCGATCATCTCCTTGATCTTCGGCAGCGGCCCGCGATCGCTTCGCGCCACAGCCTCGCTCAGCGCCACCGCTTTACCAATCACCTTCAGGTTTGCGCCGCAGGTACGGCAATACTGCGTCGCTTGCGCTTCTGTGCCGCATTGAGGACAGTACATGTTTCTCCAACGTCCCGGAAGTCAATTTGGTTCCAACGGCTATTCGTAGCTCAGCGCCTCGACAGCATCCTGCCGGGCGGCGCGCAGGGCTGGATAAAGCGCGCCGATAGTGCCTCCCACTAACCCAACAGCGAGCGCAATCAATACCCAGCGCGGCTCGATGTCGATCGTTAAACTCGTCGTTCGCATCACCGCGAACTTCGCCAGCATCGTCAGCAAAACACCAACAACGACACCAAGTACACTGACGATGATCGCCTCCTGCTCGATCACCCAGGCAATCGCAGTCTTCGACATGCCGAGTGATTTCAGTATCCCGATCTGTCTCGTGCGCTCCGTGACCGTCGTGTACATCGCGAGCAGAATTACGAGCACGCTGATCGCCGCAGCGACTCCAACCACAACCTTGATGAAGACATTCAACGCCGGAACACCGCTCGCATAAATCTCGGGAAGATCGCGCGTGAAGATCAATTGATCCTCAGGAAAACGCTCGAGTATGCGTGCGGCGACTTCCTCCTGCTGCTCCGGATTAGCACAAGCGACGAGAATTGCCGATGCCTTGTTGTCAGAACCCTCCTGGTCCTGCATCGTCTTTAGCGGAATCTTGATACGACCACCACCTGGTGGCTCGTAAACACCGACAATCTTGAAAGGTCGCTCGAAAAGTTTAACCGTGTCGCCGACGTTCGCTTTGCGTTGCCTCTGCCACTCCGGATCGATGATCGCCTCGTCGCCCGACTCCAGTTTCCGTCCTTCGCGCATCGTCATGCGCGCGATGTTTGCATACTGATCGTATTCAATTCCATCAATCAGCCGCTGCCCGAAACCCGAGTCGCTCTTATCGAACGTTTGCCCGATCGGTGTCGCCGCACGAACGCCCGGAATCGTCGCGAGCTCCGCCGCGTGTGACGCCGGTAATTTGAATTGAGAACCGCCCAGACCGATCGTTCCCGAGGCGCGAATCATGAGCTCAGCGCCGATGTTTGATTCGCGTCGACCACGTTCATGCAAAACGCCGTGAGCGAGACCGACAGTGAAGACGATGAGCAACACTCCGACACCGGTGCCGAGGATGCTGACAGCCGTGCGAGCAGGTCGATGCGCGATGTTTGAAAGTACAAGACTATCCATAAGACGTTGTAACCGCGGGCTACGATCCAGAATGCGACGCCACGCGTTGGGAAGCGTGCGCCAGGTAAGAACGAGGAGGCCGATTGACGTCCAGACAACGATCGCTGCTTTGCGCACGAGGGCGAGCGCGAGACCGGCTGCGGGCGTGAAGCCGAGTCCTTTCTGAAGAATAACTTCAGTGCCGCCTTCGTAGACGCCGATCGTTCCGGGAACAAATGCAAAAACGAAGTTGATGACTTTTGTGAGCGACTCGATGATGTAAGCCTGCGCCACCTGCGGGTGAAAGCCCAGCATCTTCAAAGTCACAAAGACTTCAATGACACTGGCCGCATGCGCCAGTAAATTGCACAGGATCATCAAGAAGAACGCGCCGGGATGATGCTTGTAGAAGTCGTAAACTTTCGACTCGAGATGAAAGATGTGATGACGTTTCTTGAGTATGACTTTGGGACTGAGCCGCAGCTCGCCTATGTGATCGATGATCCACGTGAGCAGCATCACGCGACGCTTCGCTGCGATCGCCGCGACTAAGATCCCCGACGCCGCAACCGCCGCGATCACCAGCAGAACCAAATAAACTCCCGGCGGCAGCGGATATCTCAGAAGCATCACAACTGCGCCGCTCAACACAAAAAAGACGACGGACAGGTTGTAGATCAGATTATCGACAACGAGCGCAGGCACGCCGTAAGTCAGCGGCACACGCTTTCTGAGCAACGCGACCTTCGTCGCTTCGCCAAGTAATGGACCAGTAAACGTGAGAAAACTGATCGCTTCGCCACCGAGTCGCGCCGCGAAAGCGTGACGAAACGATATACGCCTGTGTTCGGCTGGCACTGCAGCGCGCATCGAGATCGTGCGCAACACGTGACGCAGTCCACTGAGACCAAGGACCACGAAGAAGCCGAAGCCGATGCGCAGCAGCGCGTCAAAGAGTGGTTGCACTCCGACGCGATTGATTACGTAGATGAGCAGGCCGAGGCCGAGAATGAACGCGAGTGTCTGAAGCCAAACTAGATAACGGCGAGTGTTGCTGGTAGTGGTTTCCGGCTCTTCGGAGAGTTCTTCTGTCGTACCGGCGTCCCAGTTGTCTGCGAAGTCTTCTCTCGAATCAATCAAGGCGCTGAACTCACTCGCTAAACTCTTCTCTGTGCAACCTCTGTGCTCTCTGTGTCTCCGTGGCTATTTTGACCACAGAGGCACAGAGAACACAGAGGTTGCACAGAGAAGCATCTTACTCAGGCATTCCATTGGCTGTTGCTTTACTTCGGTCCAGCAGAGCAGGCAACAGCTCCTTAACAACGTGTCCCGGGAACTTTCTGAATCCCTTCTCCCAGAGTTCTGGCACGGGGTTGTTATCATCGCGTAAATTTCCCGTTAACGCCAGCAGGGTCGGCACATAGCTGAGACTATCGTATGGCGCCTCGATATCTAAAGCCTGCGGAATACCCGTCTTCGATCCACCGGCAATCATGAAAGTGGAATGCGTTGAGATGCGAAAGAACGAGCCATGATTGCCACCGGGATTGAAACCCCGAACGTCGAAATTCCAGTGATCCTGGGCCACGATCAGCATGTCAGGCTCGACTAGCTCGCGTTTGCGTCGCGCATACTCTTTCATCAATCGCTCTTCCTGGCTCAGACTGGAATCGTTGGTCGAAAGGCTTTCGATATCGTGTCGCGCGAGCTCTTCGTGAAGACCGACGAGGCCGTTCGAGTAGTGCGTTTTGTGTAGTGCGGCGAGCCACTCGGAGTCGGTGTGCCATTCACTAAGCCACGCGGTTCGATCAGCGACCGGAATATTCAGATTCGGATCTTCGAAGATTTGCAGCGGTAGACCGGCTTGCCAACTGATCTGCTTGAACTGCAAACGCCCGGTGGCATCCTGCGTCAATCCGCTGATCGGCAAATAACGTAGACTCAACTCGCCGTTCGCATTCCGACGCGAGAGCAGCAGCGCCTGGCGGTTCGCGCCCGTGTTGACCCAGACCACGTCTTCATCGATGTCGCGTTCGTTGATTAACGGAAGCACGAGCTCACGCGAAATCCTGGTTGCGATCAGGTCGATCGGCCGGCTTGAAACGCCGCGTTGAACGTTATTTCTGATCGTGATGTCGTGAAGCAACGAGAAGTAATCAACGCGCACAAAACTCTGTTCGAAGTTGAGAGATCCGTCAGCGTTCACCACGATGCCATTCGGACCGAGACCGGCAACGTAATTCTGTAGCTCGTAGATCGTGTTGCGGTCGCCCATCGACATCTTCGGAATCACGTCCGCGATTTTTACTTTCGAAGCGTCGAAAGCTTCCGATGAGATTGCCAGAAGGTTTTTCAAAGCGAGCGCGTACTCGCCGTATTCCTTGCGCTCCATTTGCCAACGGTCGAGCTGCACGTAGATTCGTTTCGCAGCATCGTCGAGACCAGCGTCCTGCTGTTCTTTCGTAAACTTCTTGGGTTGGGCTTCCAAGAGTTTGCGTTGTTCGACGATCGCGCGATCGAGTCCGCCTAATTCAGTCTGTAATTGCTTGAGATCTTTTTCCCATTCACCGCGTCGTCGATCGATGATGACGAAGAACTCGTGCGCGGCCGCCCTGCGGGCCTCGACACTGAGACCTCCACGCTGTAGTTGCTGCAGGAGAATGTGCAGCATGTTGACGTCGCTGTCGCGGAGATGCAGGGACGCGCGCTCGTTGCCGTCGAAGTCGAGCATCGCGGTCGGATAGGTTGTGCTCTCACCTTTCAGGTAATAGGTGTCGGGCGTTGTCGTAGTGATCATCGGAACCATCGGATTGACGCCTTTGATCGCGTAGTCGAGCATCAGGCGACGTTTGGTCACGACGTGGTGTCCACCGCCGGCTTTGCTGCCGAGTAGTTTCACGAGGTTGTAGCCCTGGCTGTAGACCTTCTCGTCAGTGTTTATCCCGTGATCGGAAATCAAAACCATCGCAGTCTGGTCGGCCAGCGCGCTCCTCTGAATTGCCGTCCATACTTGCCCGATGACAGCGTCCATGCGTTTGAGCACGAAACGGTGTGACTGCTCGTCGTTGTTGTGATGCGCAACGTGATCGAAGTCCTCCATCATCAGATCGAGGTACTGAATCTTCGGATCGTTCAGGTTTGTGATTACTTCGTGGACGAGTTGGTCAGTGATTGCGCTCCGCATCTCGATACCCATTGTCCACTCGTCAAACAACTCTTTCGGCGACTTCATGAACTTCTTTTGCAAACTCGCCTGTAGTGTCGAGTAGCGCGGATTGCGCAGAAAGATCGAATACGTGATGTAACGCCCGTTATGCGGGTAAGCGTCTGACAGCATCGGCAGTCCGAGTGAGTCGAGCACTTCAACGCCGCGCATGTCCACGCGTTGACCGAGGGCGCCCGCGAGATAGAGCGGGAAGAAGTTCAGATAGTCGTACGTGTGCAGTGTGAAGCGATCGAATTCAACGTTGCCTTTGATCTGTAGGTGCTGACCGGTTTCGAGCAGCGACCACGAAGGCGCCGAAAGACTCATCCCGCGGACGTAAAAATTCGAGAGCCGCGCGCCGCGCTGGTAAAAGATGTGATCGATCCAGGGAAGAACGCTCTTGCCAGACTGCGGATCGCGCTGCTTGACATAGCGATCGACGACGTCGTACGGCAGTCCGTCGCATTTGATTACGACGAGGCGTTTCGTTTGTGCGAAGGCCGTAGTGGCGGTGAAGAGCAGAATTAAAAGAAACGCAGCTTTGTAGAACGAACGGAAAATCCCACCCACGGGAGTGGGTGGTTTATTCAAATCCTTTCTAGAAATACATCGAGCGACATTAGAAATCCCACCCACGGCAGTGGGTGGATCGTTCAGATCCGGTGTAGAACGATCCACCCACTGCCGTGGGTGGGATTCCAATCTCCGCTTAAGTATCGAAGTAGAAAGGATCTGAATGAACCACCCACTGCCGTGGGTGGGATTTTCTACACGGCGTGCTATGCACTCTTGTGTCCCGGTAGGAAATTTTTTACCGAACATCGTCAGGGCTGACCTACTATGGCTGGCGCACCGCTGACGGTTGCGGCAATCGGTTGGACTCTGGGGCCTTTGGCGAGATATTCAGTCGCAAGATCGCGCAGCGTCTTATCGACGTCATTGTTCTGTGAGATTCGCAGCAACTCGTCCTTCGCCTTCGGATTGTGAATACGCGACAAACTATCGAGACACGCGCGACGAATCTCAATATCTTTCGTGCGCGCAAAGATCCTGGCAGTTACTGCCGCGGTGTTTGAGCCCGCTTCGGAACCGTGCTCGGCGATGAAGTGCAACGAGCGTTTCACGTCTTCGAGGTTCCAGGTGATGTCGACCTCGGCAGTCGACTTCGCGATCTGCTGTAGAAAGTTTGTGTGATAGTGGATACGACGCGCGATATCGAGTCGATCCTCCATGTCGTCCGTCAGCTCTTCGCGGTGAACATACTTGCCAAAGCTCAAAACGTTCAGCACGCGAAAGGCGAGTTGCGCTTTATCGCCATGCTCGAGCGGCAACATTTCCGCCCGGCGATCGCGTTCGATCTTCTCAGCCAAACCGTTCGGATCTTTCGCGTAAGCGAGCAGCGCGTCGTATTGCTGCATCGCGATCTTAGCCTCAGCATTGAGATCGTTCTCAAACGGATTGAGTGAGATCTTTTCGAGTTGAGTGCTGACTTGAGAACGAAGCTCAGGCTCCATCGACGTGTTCAGCGCGAGCAGGAGTTTCAACTGCGAATACGTGGCCAGACGCGAAGGCTGGTTGATGTCCATGCCGCGCCGACCCGTAACAAAGTCGAATACGGTGCGACCGAGGAAGAACGGCAGGTTTCCGAACTTCGACAGCGACAGCACGTTGCGCGTGACGTCGTTCAACACGCGACGCGACATCTCGCGCTTCTTCGGATTGTAACTGTCGCGAAAGTCGACAAGCAGCATCGGAATCTTCGGATTGTCGAGACCGTACAGACCAAGTGGAATCATCTCGACGGCTTCGGCGCCGGGCGTTTGACTGTCGACCGGTTGATTCTCGGAATCGAAGTAGCGAGTCTCGACGTAGCCCTTCCAGTTCAACAGTCGCTTATCCGTCCACGGATTCGCGATGTTCAGAAAGCGACCGCTGTAACGCGCGCCCTGCTTGCTGAGAAGATCGCGTTTCGCAACCCAGAGCAGCGCGTGCGTCGCACTACCATCGGGCATCGTTAACGGTTCGAAGTAGAGCGATTCTGCTTCTGCTTTTTGACGCAGCAGTTCCCAGTTGTGCCCGCGTTCGTCACGCGTCTGTGCAGTCTTCTTGACGTAATAACTCTGCAGATTCGAATCGTCGACAAGACCGCCGAATGTCTTTTCACTTAAAAACAGTCGCGCCTGGATCGTCGACATTTCAGTAGGCGTAAAAGCTGATTCACCTTTCACAGCCTGATACAGCGCGAGTACGGACAGCGCACGAATGATGTGCGATCGGCGATAGTCGCTCGTGTTGCGGCGGTAAGAACTGGTTGACGCCTTGATCGGGGTACCGTACGGATCGAGCAGGATGCTTTGCAGCGCCGTCCAAAAGATCTTGTCCCATACTTCGCTCTCAGGCGATGCGAGATCGAGCGCGGGCGGCGGTGTCTTCGTCAGCTTTTCCTTGTTGCCGACGCGCGTGTAGAAAAAGGGAATTGCTGCGGCGAGACGCTGCTTGGTTGTCGGACGTGTGTACGTTAGCGGCCATACGTAGCGCAGACGATTGTTCTCGGGCGTATTGTCCCCGAGTGTGTCGCGCAGAATAGACACGAGCGGCACGAAGTTGTCTTTCTCAGTAGACGCTTCACTCGGATCCAGGCCAGACAGCCTTGCGAAGACAGTGATCATCTCCGCGCCGCCGGGTACTTCGACGCGCTCGAGCCGCATGATTTGAGAAAGCACCGTTGCCGGGTCATTTTCCTCAGTGTCGCGGAATTTTGGGCCCTGGGCCCTGCTGATTGTCGGGAGTAGCGGTGAGATAACGAGCAGTAAAGCAAATAAAAAGCTCGCCCTCAGGTGCCAGTGCCTACATTGGGTCATAATCCGGGTCAGTACTCAAAAATTCTGGCAGATGGGGAGTTTGTATTGCACTTAAAGCTAACAACTCTGAACAGATCGTCAATAAAAACTTCCGGTCGATTTTCAAACTGCAATAGCCGTGCCCGCGTGGACCACGATCCTAAATATACATTAGGTTAACCCCGCATGAACCGATTTTGTGCCTCCTGTGTGACACGTGGTGCATTGTAACAAGCCACTTCTCACGCACATTTCACAAACTATAAGATGATTTTCGCAGAACGAGTGTTAACGGGTAACTGGTAAAAGTAACAGCGGATCACCTCGATCCGGATTTTTCAGGGTGGGCTTGTGTGGCAGTTTCGCCATCCTTGGTCTCTTTTGCAGGAGCTTCCCAACCGCTTCGCACGAGCAGAGGAATTCCGAAGCGAATGGGAACAGCGAAATTCGATGCCTGATTCTCGGTGAAGACCGCAAAATTAACTCCAATCACGCGACCCGAAGGTCCAAACAGCGGCGCGCCCGATCCACCCTCGGCAGTTCGTGCGTCGTAAACGATTCTCCGTACGTCGAGGTCGGTAATGCTGCCCTGCGTCGTGAGCGGTTGGATGCGTTTAGTTTCGGCGAGGTATGCAAGCTGGGCCATCGGCGTGCCGTAACGTTGCTGAATTCCTCTCGACTCAGCATCGTCCAACAACGCGAGGAGTCGATCGGGACCGGAAGGGTATCCCATCATCACGACAGATTTTCCGACAGCGACCGCATCCGAATCCGCTTCCAATGGCAGGATTGGAATCGTTTCCGGAATTTCGGGAATATCTAAATTGCACACTGCGAGGTCGTCCCGGTTTGCGGCGCCTTTGAACCTGAGTGGAATGGCCTGTGGGATGTTTGGAAAGTAAGCGATCAGTTTTCTGAGACGCGGCTGCGCGTTGAGACCGACGGTGATGCTTTGCGCGCGATCGTCTGCGATCCATGGTTGAGCGATGTGACGATTAGTGAGCACATAACCTTGTCCCACGTGAAATCCGCTGCCGACAAACTCATACTCCGCAATCGCCGCGTTGCCTTCAGGGGTCAACGCCTCCTGCCCGCCGCTTTGAACAGCGGCGCCGCTGTCGTTCAACTGTGCTTCCGCGTAACGTAGCGGCCGGCCCGTTCCAGCCTCGACGTAGTAATAAGAACCCGCGATCAAACAAACACCGCTGCCATACTCTGCACGCAGCTTTACGGCGAGGGAAAGGCTGTACTGAATCTGTTTGTTTGATTCGTCGATGTTGAAGATCTGCTGGTTAGTTTTGGAGACCTGATCTCGCATCGAGCCGAGCTGCTCTCCCTGCTCCGCGATGAGCCGGCGGCTGCGCTGTAACTCTTTGTACATCGCGAATCCGAGATACAGCATTCCACCGACGAGGATGCCGGCGATAGCGAGCGCGACGAGCTTGGTGCTGGGATTGATCTCGCGCACCAGCTCACGAGTGAACTCGCGCAGGAAAACCTTGGCGTCATCGCGTCGCGCAGTTGCGGCTGATTCGATCGCGGCAGCTTCGATAAACGGCGCGACGTGAGTTTCACGCGGCGCCTGCGGGACTACCGCCGGAAGATCGCGAACAGGGAAGAAGTGCAACACGATGTCAGAGTCGGCGATGCGAAACTCGTCGCCATCGCGGATCTCGTTCCCCTGGTTAACGTCTTCGCCGTTCTGCGTGAGCGAAACGATAGGGTCGAAACCCGTCACACGATACGCCCCATTCGTCCGGCTCAATTCAAGCAATACAGCGTTTGCGGCGGTTTTCGGCAGGCTGGAAGAGCGGAGCCGCAGATCACAAGTCTCGCAAGCGCCAATGCGAATGTTGTCGTCGGAAAGGATTTCGGTGTGTCGGTCTTCGCCCGAGGAGATGTGGATAACCAGGCCGGTTGACATAAAGAGTTACAAAACCAAACGTCCGCTCGTGAGTCGAGTCGCGCGCTCGACGCGTTCATTCTACAAGAAGCACAAAAAGTACAAAAGGTGCTAGCATGACCGGCGTGGAATTTATTGCAGATTGCGATCGATTAGTTGAGCTCGCGCCGATTGCGGCGGCGGAGATCCGGTATCACGTGTTTGTGTGTACGGGGAAGTCTTGTTCGGCGAATGATAGTGCTGAAGTTAAGAATGCATTTGAGCGCGAATTGAAAGCGCGCGGGCTACAGTATGGGAAAGTGTCGAAGGGATGTAGTCCGAATGGGACGGTGGTATTGACGGAGTGCGGATCGGTTGGCTTTTGTGCTGTCGGCGCGGCAGTGATGGTTTATCCGGACGGTGTTTGGTACGCGCAAGTGCGTGCTGACGATGTGCCGGAGATCGTCGAGGAGCACATCGTGAATGGCCGACCGGTGGAGCGCCTTGAACTGTTGCGAGTACCGAAAAAATAACTGTAGGGGTGGCCCTCCGTGGCCACCCGTTCGGAAATCCGCGACGGGTGGCCACGGAGGGCCATCCCTACAGTTGTTATTCAGGTTTCCAGCGCAGTATCGGTTTACGCGCGGCGGCGGCCTCATCAAGTCGACCAACACGCGTATCGTGCGGTGCGTTCAAAACCAGCTCGGGATTTTCCACAGCCTCAACCGCGATCGACTTCATCGCCGCAATGAATTGATCCAACTCCTGCCGGCCGACTGACTCCGTCGGCTCGATCAGCATCGCACCCTGCACGATCAACGGAAAGTAGATCGTCATCGGATGAAATCCGTAGTCGATCAAACGCTTCGCAATGTCGAGCGTGTGCACACCTTTACGCGTCTGCTTTTTATCAGTGAAGACCACCTCGTGCATTGGCGCGCCCGCAAACGGTTTGTCGTAATCCTCAATCAATCCCGCCGCCACATAACGCGCGTTGAGCACCGCCGCTTCCGTAGCTTCACGTAAACCATCGTTGCCGTGCGTCAGCGTGTAAGACAGTGCGCGCAGCATCATGCCGTAGTTGCCGAAAAATGCTTTTACGCGACCAATCGACTTCGGCTGATCGTAGTCGAGCCCGTAGGTCGAATCGGAAGACTTCACGATCCGCGGCACCGGCAGGTATGGTTCGAGCTCTTTCGTACAGCAACATGGGCCAGAGCCCGGTCCCCCGCCGCCATGCGGAGTTGAAAATGTCTTGTGCAGGTTCAGGTGGATGACATCGACGCCCATGTCGCCGGGACGTGCAATGCCGACGAGCGCGTTCATGTTCGCGCCGTCCATATAAACAAGGCCACCAGCTTCGTGAACGATCTCGCAGATCTGCTTGATGTTGCGTTCGAAGAGACCGAGCGTGTTTGGATTCGTCAACATCAGTCCGGCGACCTCGCCGTGTGCGCACAGTTCGCGCAAGTGATCGAGGTCGGTAAGACCTTCGGCAGTAGAGCGAATCGTTTTGACGGAGAAACCGGAGAGATGCGCTGACGCCGGATTCGTTCCGTGAGCTGAGTCAGGGATCAGCATCGTACGTCGATGTGACGCTGCGGCGCCGTCGCGCGCGTCGAGAAACGCGCGAATGATCATGATGCCGGTCATCTCGCCGTGCGCGCCTGCGGCTGGTTGCAGCGAAATACCTGGTAGACCTGTGATCTCCGCGAGGTGTTGTTGGAGCTCGTAGATTACCTGCAGCGCGCCTTGCGCGTCGTGTTCTTCAGTCAATGGATGAAGGTTTGCAAATCCCGCGATCCGCGCGACCTTTTCGTTGAGTCGCGAGTTGTATTTCATCGTGCACGAGCCCAGCGGATACATGCCGAGATCGATCGAGTAGTTCCAGGTGGACATGCGGACGAAGTGACGTATCACGTCAACTTCGCTGACTTCCGGCATACCTTCAAGATCGTCGTCACGACGAAATTCGTTCGGGATGCTCAGCTCGACTTCATCAACATCGAGCGCCGGCAGACGATACCCGATGCGACCCGTTTGCGATCGCTCGAAGATAAGCTGCTCGTTCGGACTGATATGAGTGGTGGCTTTCGTAATCGTCATTAACTTCCCAGTACTTGAATCAAGCGATCGATCTGCTCGCGACTGTTTGTCTCAGTGACACAAACGAGAAAATCATTGGGCCGGTCCGGCATAAACCGCGACAACGCGATCCCAGCGTCGATCCCTTTTTCCTTGCCCAGACGTGCGAGCAGTTCCACTGCTCGACCTGGTCCACGCACGACAAACTCGTTGAAATAAGGCCCGGTGAAGGGAATCGCATAACCATTCAGCTTCGCGATCGCGCGCGCTGCGTACGCCGCTTTTTGCGCGCACTGGTGTGCGGCTTCCTGTACACCGCGGCGGCCCATCGTCTCTAAATAAACAGTTGCCGCGAGTGCGATCAGTCCTTCATTCGTGCAGATGTTTGACGTCGCCTTCTCGCGTCGAATGTGCTGCTCGCGCGTGGCAAGCGTGAGCACGAAACCACGACGTCCTTTCTTGTCGTACGCTTCACCCACGAGCCGTCCGGGGATCTGTCGCGCGTATTTTTCGCGGGTCGCAAACAAACCGACGTATGGACCACCAAAAGAAAGCGGCACGCCAAACGACTGTCCTTCAGCCACGACGATGTCAGCGCCACACGCGCCCGGCGATTTCAAAAGCCCGAGTGACATCGCCTCGGTGATCGCGACAATCAGCAACGCGCCCTTCGCGTGCGCGGCATCGGCGAGCGCCGATAGATCCTCGACACAGCCGAAGAAGTTTGGCGACTGGACCACGAGCGCCGCCGTTTCATCATCAATGGCGCCGGCTAATGCCTGCCACGACTGGCCTGTCTTTTCATCAAACGGAACCAGCTCGAGATGAATCCCGGCGTGCTGCACGTAAGTGTTGATTACCTCAAGGTACTGCGGGTGCGTGGCAGTGGAAGCCACGGCTTTCGATCGTTTCGTGACACGTTCGGCCATCAACACAGCTTCTGCGAGTGCCGTTGAGCCGTCATACATCGAAGCGTTCGCGACTTCCATGCCCGTCAACTGGCACACGAGTGTTTGAAACTCGAAGATGACTTGCAGTGTGCCTTGTGAAATCTCGGGCTGGTAAGGCGTGTAGGCAGTGAAAAACTCGGAGCGCGAAAGAATGTGATCGACGATCGTCGGAATGTAATGAGAGTACGCGCCGCCGCCCATGAAACTGATACGACCAGCGCCGGCGTTGCGCGCGCCCATTTGTTCGAAGCGGTCGAGGAGCTCGATTTCTGAAAGTGCCGCGGGCGTGTTGAGCGGTCGCTTTAAACGCAGATCTCCGGGAATGGAATCGAACAGTGCTTCGGCCGATCCGAGCCCCATTGCTTCAAGCATTTCACTGCGCTCTTCCGGCGAGTTAGGAATGTAGCGCAAAATTATTCGCTCTCAGCTTTCGTAAAATCTTCGTACTCCGCGGCGGTCAGGAGGCTATCGACTTCGCCTGGGTTAGCCATCCTCAGCCGGATCATCCAGCCCTGGCCGTAGGGATCCGAGTTTACGCTTTCAGGTTCGTCAGCCAGCGATTCATTGATCTGAACCACAGCGCCGGCAATGGGAGTGAAGACTTCGGAGACTGCCTTCACTGACTCGACCGAGCCAAACGGCTCATTTGCTGCAAACTCATCTCCCGCCTTCGGCAACTCGACGTACACTACGTCACCCAATGAGTTTTGTGCGTAATCAGTGATTCCGATAATGGCCTGATCACCGTCTACTCTCACCCATTCATGATCTTTGCTGTAGTGCAGGTCTTCCGGAACGTTCGCCATGGATCCTCCATCTATCTTGTCAGTCTTGTAAATCCTGTCTACTTTTGTCTCTTGTAAAATGGCGTCTTCGTGATTTCTGCTCCTACCAGGCGTCCTCGTACATCGATCTGTATCGCCTGGCCCACGCTTGCATACTCGACGGGCACGTAGGCAAGTCCGATATTCTTCTTAAGAAACGGCGCCGGACTACCTGATGTTACATGGCCCACTCGATTGCCATCGATGACGACTTCCTGGTGATCGCGAGCGATGCCGCGCTCTGTTACTTCGAAGCCCACGAGTTTTCGCTTCACGCCTTCAGCTTTTTGAGTTGCCAGTGCCTCGCGGCCATTGAAGTCACCTTTATCCAACTTGCATATCCAACCGAGGTTCGCCTCAAGCAACGTGGTGGTCTCGTCGATGTCGTTGCCGTAGAGCGCCATTCCGGCTTCGAGTCGGAGAGTGTTACGCGCGGCGAGTCCACACGGCAACACGCCGGTTGGTGTTTCTGTTTGTCCCGCGTCAAGAATCTTGTTCCAGAGTTGCTCTGCGCGATCCGCAGGCGCGTAGATTTCAAAACCATCTTCGCCGGTGTACCCGGTGCGGGAAACGATTCCCGTGACGCCGTCAACGCTGCCGTGCGTGAAGTGGTAATACTTGATATCACCAAGGGGCACGTCAGTCAGCTTTTGGAGAATCGATTGGGCGTCCGGGCCCTGGAGCGCGATTTGGCAGTAGTCACCGCTAACGTCTTCCAATGCCACGTATTCACCTGCCTGCTGTGACAGGATCCATTCCCAGTCTTTTTCAGTGGTGCTCGCATTGACGACGAGCAACAGGTGAACGGACGACAGACGATAGACAAGTAGATCGTCGATGACGGTGCCCTGCGGAGTGGTTAGCGCTGAGTACTGCGCCTGTCCGTCGACGAGTTTCGAGACGTCGTTTGAAGTTATGCGGTTGGCGAACTTGATTGCGTCGGGGCCTTTGAACTCGATCTCGCCCATATGGGAAACATCGAAGAGGCCGGCGTGTGTGCGTGTGCGCAGGTGTTCTTCGATAGTTCCGGCGGGATATTGGACGGGCATGTCCCAGCCGCCAAAGTCAACCATACGACCACCCATCTGCCGGTGGATGGCGTTAAGCGGAGTCTGTTTCAATTGTGAAGTGGTTGCGGTCAATTTAGTCACCACGCGCGCCAATAATTATGGAGCGCTTTGCGTTGTTTTAATTACGACTAACAGGTGAACCCGCAACCTAGCATGCGGCGTGCGGTGCGTCAAGCGAGGGTCGGGCGCGAAGGAGTGGGTGTTGGTCTTACATAATGCGCTTGTGAGTAGAGGGACATCTAAGCGCTTTAGCTTTAAGACCCGGAAAAAAGATAAGCGGCGCCCGAAGGCGCCGCATCCCAAAGGAGAAACGAACGAGTAACACTCTTAGAAATTGCGATCGTCTGCTTCGACCTTCTGCGTCGCACCCATCGAAAACACCACTCGCATCGTGTCAGGGCGTTTATCGAGCGACGCTTTTACGAAGGAAGCATCCTGGCGCAATGCAGATTCAAAGTCATCCAGCATTCGTCTGTCGCGAGGAGCCTGGACCACGTCAGCCAGCGACGCAGTACCGTTACTGAAGACATCGATTCCGACAACCATCTCGTCAGCGTCGTCGGCGTTCCTCGTGTGTGGATGAGCATAAGCACGCGACAGGGCCGCCAGTGCCCCTCCAGGATTCAGGCTTGGTGACTGTTCGCCATAAGGTGCGCGGGCCCTTGCGAGGTCCTCTGGAGTTACTGCCCTGTAAAGATCGAATACCGGCTCAGTTGTTCGCAGCATCGTCACGCTACTATTCTGAAGCGCCGCCTCGCGCAATGCGATGAAGTGCGGACGCAGAGCAGCGAACATCAACGTGAACATGATCACTGATGCAAAAGACCCAACGCTGTAAGGCATCAGCCGCGGCTCGAGAAAGCGCGCGATGCGACGACCAAGAGAAGGTGGAGGAGCCTGACGACGAGCCGCAGCTTCGATCGTCAACAGATCACAGATCGAATCGGCCAGACCCGTGGGCGGCATCGGCCGCGCCATCAAACTAAAACTCCGAGTCAATGAGCGCAACTCAGCTACCTCTGAACGACACACCGGACAGCGATCAAGGTGCTCATCGATCGCGACGCGGGCGGGCAGAGATACGCAGTCGTCCACATATAACGAAAGCGTCTGTCTGGTTTCTTCGCACAACATCATGATTAATCCATTATCGGATGGCTGACCGACCCCGGCTGCTCCTTTATTGAGAAGCAACTTCGACAAGTCTAGGGCAACCCCTCAGGCTTGAAGTGAGCGATGCGTCAACGGGTGTTGCTGGCCACGTTTTCAATACGCCCTCATCATGCCACTACGGAAGCCTTGAGCCCGCCGCTTTTTCACTTCGACCCATTTGGCACCGAGTTTCGTGAGCCGGGGCGGATCAGCCATCCGATTACAAAGATCCTTCCAGCTTTCGCCGGAGTTCCTGGCGACCACGCGCCAGTCTTGATTTCACAGTTCCCACGCTTATGTTCAGCGTGTTCGCGATCTCTTCGTACGCAAAACCTTCGATATCTCTCAAGATTACGGCTTCGCGATAGACGCGCCGCAAACCACTCAAAGCCTTTTGTAAAGCTCTCTCCCGTTCATTTTCGAGGGCATGTTGTTCGGGATCTCTGGCTGTGGGCGATTTGAGTGTCGCAACCAGTCCCAGCCGGCCGCCGCCTATCGCGGGCTCGTCGAGGGAGACTGTTACTTCGCGACGCCTGCGACGCCACCACCGCCAACGATTGCGCGCCTGGTTGATCGCGATCCGGTAAATCCAGGTGCGCAGGTCTGACTCGCCTCTGAAGTGGTTGATACTCTGAAACGCCCGCAGGAACGTTTCCTGGGTCAGGTCGCGTGCTTCTTCGGCGTTCTCGGTCAGACGATAGAGCAGACCGTAAATCTCACCCGAGCGTTCGTTTACCAGCTTTTCAAAGGCAGCAGCATCGCCTCGCTTAAGTTTTTCAATGAACGGATCTTCAACCTTTGGCCGCGCATCTGCCGTGGTCGCGGGAGCAACCTGCTCTAATTCCATTTGCCCATGGAGGGCAATTGGTTCTCCGTAGCTCACTGATCACCCCCTGGGGCGGGAATCAGAGCAGTTAAAAATGTTTGCCCTTTCCCGGACAGGCTGCCCCTTAGACAACTGTCTCGCGCCTTTTGTTCCCGATGTTCTGGAAAAAAATTCATTCGCGTCTTCTTTATCCACAGATTACACAGACTTATTAGATGTCGAATTCTGCGTAATCTGTGGATAGTGGCTTCTTGACAATGTTTTGCACGGCCCATTAGAGTGACACTTTTTCCGCGTAATCATACACCCAAGAGAACGCAGCCGACCACGTAGGCTTGCAAGAGGACAATAAGTGGCAAAGTACAAGAAAAAACGAGCGCGTGAGCTCCAGCATGACCGCTTTCGCGACACGACCATGAGCTTCTTCGACCGTCTCGGCGATTTGCTGGAAGGGCGAGGACGCACGATTCTCTACGGTTTGGCCGGGCTCATCGTGGCCGCGCTGGTGATCTTCCAGATTGTCAGGTGGACTAACAAGAAGAGCGATGAAGCACGGCAGGCGCTCGGTCGCGCGATCACGATTTCGCGCACACAGGTTACGACCACCCCACCTCCGGGCAGCACCGAGCCGACCTTCGCAACCGACAAGGAACGCGCTCAACGCGCCATCGAGGAGTTTGAAAAGGTCGCGGCCAAATATGGTGACCCATATAGATCGGAGTCACGTTACTTCATCGCCTCGAATCGCCTTACGGTCGATCGTCAGAAGGGAATCAGTGAGCTGACCGAGCTCCAAAACAGCAGCGTCGAAGAGGTCGCCGCGCTTTCTAAATTCGCCCTCGCACAAGCTTACGAGAGTGACGGCAAGCTTGACGACGCCACCCGGCACTACACCGAATTAGCCAAGCTCAATAGCACCGCCGTAACTCCCGACACCGCGAACCTTCGTCTCGCGAAAGTTTATGAGAAGCAGGGAAAGAAGAAAGAGGCTGCTGACCTGCTGTTCAATATCGTAGATGCATCGCGAAAGGCCAAGGGAACTGATAATCAGCCTCTGCCACAGTCGTCTGCAGCGCGTGAAGCGGCGGATGCGTTACAGAAACTGGATCCGGAACGATACGGACAACTCACACCCGAAACTCCAACGTTAGCAGGATAAGTACCGGCACAAGGAAATCGGGTGGACAATCTGACTCATTCGCTCGTCGGACTGACTGCGGCCAAGGCGGGTTTGGAAAGATTGTCTCCCGGCGCGACTACGCTATGCGTGATCGCCGCCAACGCACCTGATTCAGATATCGTCGTTCTCGCTTTCGGCGACCGCTGGACATTCCTGCAGCATCATCGTGGTATCACTCACGCGATCGTCGGTGTGATCGGCCTCGCAATCATCGTGCCCTTGATCTTTTACGGCGTTGACCGGTTCTGGTCGCGCTATAAAGCTGTACCTCCACAGACAAAACTCAAAGGACTGATCCTCGCGTCGTTCGTCGCGAGCGCGACTCATCCATTACTCGACTGGACCAATAACTATGGCATTCGTTTCTTCCTGCCGTGGAGTCAGAAATGGTCGTACGGCGATCTCGTCTTCATCGTCGATCCGTATATGTGGTTGATTCTGGGTGGCGCGGTTTTTTTGCTAACTGCGAGGACGAGATTTTTGAAAGTGATCTGGGCAATTGTCGCGGCCGCGACGACGTTTCTCGTGGTGGCGAGTCCGCGCAGCGGTGGCTTGCCATATCCTAATTTGATCGCGCTCCTTTGGATCGTGGCGATCGTCGTGTTCATCGTTCTATCGATCAAAGGTGCACGCGAGCGTTGGGGCAGAAACATCGCTTACGTCGCGATCGCACTCGTCCTTTGTTACTGGAGCTTACTCGCGTTTGCACATTCGCGAGCACTCGCGCGTGGCAATGAAGAAGCTGCAAAAATGGCGAACGGCGAAACGGTAGTGCGACTCGCAGCCATGCCGCGACTCGCAAATCCATTTCGCTGGGACTGCGTCTTTGAAACAGATCGAGCGATGTACCGATTTGATCTCGGCTTACTAAGCGACGGCGCGGAAACCCCGGTTCGTTATGAGAAGCCAGGTCCTGAGTTGCAGCCAGTTGTTGACTACGTTTCGGAGCAGAGATCAGCCCATGTCTTTCTGGGCTTCGCACGATTTCCTGTATTAAAACTCGCAGATCCTGGATGCACCACGAGCACTCTCGTTCAATTGGCGGACTTGCGCTACACTGAGCCGGGCAGATCACGCGGCAGTTTTGCACTTGAGTTACCCATCGATTGCCCGGTTGCACGATCAGCAAGATGAGCGAGACAAAAGAACTCGAAACCCTACCCGTCCTCTCCGAAGTAAGCGAAGAGCGGGAGCGCGCGCGAAAGAAGCCCACCATCGCGACCGTACGCGTCTCGCCCGGGCCATATTTCGCACTCGCAGGCGTCGTCACATTCGTTGCCGCACTCTTGCTGCGGATTAACTATGATGCCGCGGCACTGATAATGATCGCGGTTGCCTGGCTGATCATTCCCGTGCTCGCACTCAGCGATCGAATTGCTTTTGACGGCTCGTCGCTGCGACGCCAGGGACCGCTCCCAACGTTTCTTCACCTCTTTTTTGGTTACCGCAAACAGCTTTCGATCGACGACTTTGAAACTGTGGAGACGCAGGCTGTTCGCACGCTGCGTCGTGGCGGGCGTGTTCGCTATCGCTATCGCACGCAGATCACGGGCAAAGGTCGAGAGTTTGTGATCGTGTCGGGCGGTCGCGAATACAGAAAGCTCGTGCGCGCATTGTTTCCGCTGATCCACGAAAGCAAACTCGACAATCGCAGTCGTGACCTGCGCGACTATCTCAACGATCCTAATTTCCTGAATCGTAAGACACAGCTATCACAACTCGCTTCGTCAGATCTGCTCGACGTGACCCGATCCGATTTTAGACTTGGTCGAAAGTTCAGGCGACGTGCTGAGGTGTCTGAGACGCCTGCGACTCCCGAAGATCTCGAACGAGCGAAACTGCTTCGTCGCCTCGGAAACGAGTTGCGTGTTTCTGGTCGCTTGCGAGAAGCCGGTGAAGCGTTTCGTCGTGCCATGAACGTCCGGCCGCACGGGGCGTGGTTGATTTACGACTTCGCGCGTTTGCTGCGGTCGCAGGCGAGTGCACAGGCTGATGCGCGACTGTTATCGCGCGCGCGTGCTGCTTTGCGACTGGCGAGTATTCGCGCGGAAAACGATACGGTTTTGTTGCCGTTGATTGGCGAGAGTTTCCTCGAGTGTGGTGACGCGAGACACGCGCGACGTGCGTTGGAACGAGTTGTCGAACTCGACAGCGGAAACTTTAAAGCGCGTGTTGGTCTCGCAGACATCGCACTACGCGAAGGTAAGCTCGCTCACGTTATTCATCATTACCAGGAAGCGGCGCGTGTGAGTTCCGAGCAGTCTTTGGCGCGTTACGCACGCGGCGAAGGCGAGTACTACATGCAGTTGAATAATGATGACGATTATCTCGCGGCGGAGCTGCGACGGATCAACTGGTTACAAAACATCACTCGCATTCGTCGACTGGCGTTGCGAGTGACGAATGCGAGTGTGTTGCTTGCGGTTATTGGTGGTCTTATCGATCCGCTTGCGGGAAGTCTAGGTTGGTCGCTTGCTTCATCCGCACTGATTATCTGGTTACTAAGTCTCGCCGGCACTCACATGCTCTTCGAGCGCTCGAAACCCTAATACGGATTTACGCCTTTTTCTTCTTCGATGCGGTCTTCTTGGCAGCAACTGGCGCAGGTGTAACCGTCCGCGCCTGCTGTTCAGCCGCTGACGCCACCGCATAAGCCTGCACCGGCTCCGGATTGAGCAGCGCATCCCAACGATAACGCGATGACGGTCGTCCTTCACTCAATCGCTTGAACACCAGATCGACAACCGCGCTCGAAATCCAGTTGTGATAGAACTCACCGACTGACGCCAGCTCAGCATCAGGCGCCGGATTCATGAAATCGATCGCATAAGGCACGTTGTCCTTGATCGCGAACTCAACTGTGTTGATGTCGTAACCGAGCGCCGTGCAGAGCGTGCGCACATCTTTCGTAACACGGTCCGCCAGCGCGGGCGCGAGATAATTCGGATCGTGTACGTACTGCTCACCGGACAAGTATGGCTTGCGCGGGTCGTAAGCCATGATCATCACTTCCTGCTGGCCTACGCAGTAACACCTGACAAACTGCTCAAACTCAATCGACTCCTGGAGCGTCATGCAAAGCGTGCCGGTTTTGTCGTACTCCAACCAGAGCTCCTCGAGTGTGTTGATCTTCGAGACGTTCTTCCAGCCGCCGCCGTCAAACGGCTTCATAAACGCCGGCAGACCGACATAATTGATGATGCCCTGCCAGTCGAGCGGAAACGCGAGATTCCGCAGGCTCTCACTGACGATGCCGTCAATGTAATCCTTCTGCGGCAGCAGCACGGTCTTCGGAATCGCGACGCCGAGCTTTTTGCCGAGGGAATAGTTGAAAAACTTGTCGTCGGCTGACCACCAGAACGGATTGTTGATGATGATCGTCCCTTCGAGCGCCATGCGCTTCAGGGTCGCGCGATAGAAGGGAACTTCGTGCGAGATGCGGTCGATGACCAGGTCGTATTTCGGCGGATCGTCGTACTTAACGCCATCGAGCGTTATGTATTCGGCCACAACGTCGCCGCGGCCGCGTTCATTAATGCCTTTGATTAGTGCTTCGGGGAACGTTTTCTCCCGTCCCACGAGAACTCCTACTCGCTTCATTTATGTTGAGTGTCCTTTCACGAAAAAAGAAGGAAAATACCTGTGCCGGTGGTGGTTGTCAAACAGGCATCCGGCGCCTCCACTGACCGCATCCATGCATCGGTCATTGATGTCAAAAGGGATGTCGAAAGGCGCTTTTTACAAGGCTTGTGTTACAATTCGCCATCAAAGTTGGCTTTCCCCAATTGGTGCCGTCTCGTTTACGGCGATCTGAAATTCAAGGAGAACGGTTACATTTTGCTTCGTCCCACTGTCGCCCTCTTAGCTCTAGCTGCGTTTTTAGTCTCGTCGGTTTCTCCCGGCCGCACGGTCGCCCAGGATAAGAAAGACGCCAAACAGGAGACTAAACAACAAGAGAACAAAAAAGAAGAGAAACCAGCGGAGCTCCCAAAACAAAACGGCAAAGAGGTTAAGTATACCGCCGAACAGGTGGTTGAGTCGGTAATCCTCATCTATGGCACGCGTCCGGGTCTCGAACAGATTCGCCGCAACGGTATCGAGCGTGGCCGGATAACCCGCGTAAATACCGAAGGTGCTACCGAAGAGTCGGAATACGAGCGTCGTTTCGTACGCGGTGAAAATCTCGAAAAAGACAAGATCCGGCTCGATCAGAAGCTGCCGACTATGGAGTATTCGCTGATTTACGGTGACGGGAAACTGTGGGGACTGATCAACGGCGCCGCCTTCACACCACGACAAGACGCTACCGCTAACTTCATCTCTCAACATCGTCACAGCCTTGATTCGTTGTTACGCTACAAAGAGTGTGGTTATACGGTCACGCTCGTCGGCAAAGAACAGCAAAAAGGGCTAGATTTGTTTGTGCTTGATCTGACCGACAAAGAGAAGCGAAAAACCCGTTACTACATCAGCGCCCGATCGCTGCGCGTGCTCTGGCTTGAGTATGAAGAAGGCAATCCCGGCGGTGCTCCTGTGAAATACACCCGAAAATTCCTCGATTATCGTGCAGTCCAGCAGACGCTCGTGCCTTACCGGACAGTGTTGCTGGAAGACGGCCGGCAGAGTCAGGAGTCGCGCGTCCTCACGATCACGTACGGCGTGAAAGTCAACGATTCCATCTTCCAACGCCCCGAAGGCTGATTTAGCCACAAAAAGCACAAATAAGATAAACTTAGCGGGTTCGCAAACTCAGCGGTTTGCTTTTCTCATTTGTGCTTTTTGTGCCTTTTTGTGGCTTCTTAACGGAACCGGAGTAGAAACTGAGCGTGTAGACCGTGATGTGAGAGCCACCTGCCCTGATGAATACGTTGACTACCATCGATGAGCTGGGTTTCGCCCCAGCCCTGCAGCAGGACGTGCTGGAGGATACGACTTCCGACCATGCTTTGTTGGAAGCGACGCGGTCCGGTGACCAGGACGCCTTTGCTGAGTTGGTGAGTCGTTATCGAAACCAGATTACGAGCTACATCTACCGGATGACCAATGATTACGACGGCGCCGTGGATCTGGCTCAGGAGACTTTCGTGAGGGTCTACAGGGCAGCCGACAGGTACCAGCGAAGCTACGCATTTTCGACTTACATCTACCGGATTGCGACCAATCTCGCGATTAGCGAGTTGCGGAAGCGGAAGCGCCGCAAACTCGTGTCCCTGACCGGATTCTTCCAACCAAGCGATGGCGGCGAAGCGAAGGAGTTAAACCCGCCCGACGGGCGTCCTTTGCAGGACCTCGAGCTCGTTGATACTGAGCGACGCAACGCGGTCCAACGTGCTATCGGCACACTTCCCGAGAAGTATCGCGCGCCACTGATTCTCCGCGACGTCGATGGGCGCAGCTACGACGAAATCGCGAAGATCCTGGAAACGAGCGAGGGTACGGTGAAGTCGAGAATCAGCCGGGCGAGAGGATTCCTGCGCGAGAAGATGCGGGCTTATTTGTAGGTGAAGAAGTTATGAGAAACAATAATTGCGAACTGATTCGTCGAGAGCTCGATGAGTTGATGCTTGGTGAAGCGTGGAGTGCTGCTGCAACTGCGCACCTGCGCGAGTGTGCTGAGTGTCGTGAGTTTCACGAGCAGCAGACAAAGTTGCGACAGATAGTTGGCAGTCTCGGCACGGTCGAGGCGCCGGCAGATTTTGATTTCCGTTTGCGTGCACGGCTGGCGAATGATGCGAGTAGCGCGCCACCGATTTACTGGGCAATTGCGCGACGCGGTCTGGCAGTCGCAGCAATGGTGATTGTGGTTGTGACCGGCTTTGTTGTGGTGCGAGATGTTATGAGACAGATGGAGAATAACGGTGAGGTGGCCCAAAAGCCTCAAGTGCAGCAGCCCGCGAAGCCTGACGAACCAACACCAGTCGTGAAAGAAGAGAAGAAACCGGAACAGGTGGTTGCCGGTGTCACTCCTGTGACGATTCGAAAGATCCGTCCAACTCAAGCTGACTACAGGAAGCAACCCCTATCGACAAAGGATGTCAGCAGCCTCGGTGCGAAAGTTCTCAACGGAACAGAACCCGCGGGTGTGTCAGCAGCTTTTCCGATCGATTCGTCGGCCCAGTCGATCACAGTTTCACTTGAAGATGGCCGCGGGAACGCGAAGACCATTTCTGTTCCGACGGTAAGTTTTGGTTCACAACGAATCGTGCAAGGCGGGAATCAGTTCGCTCCGAAGCGTGATTGGTAAGCATTACGACGATGAATTTCAGACGTAAAATTTCAGTGGTGTTGTTAGTGAGTGCATTGTTCTGCCAGACGATTGCATCTGCGCAAACGCCTGCGCCACCTAAAAAGGCGCCGAAGCCTCCCGCTGCACCGCAAGTAGTAACCATTATTCATCGTCTGAATGGCTTGAAGATGTTTCGCCTGCTGCTGCGCTCCGAGCAGGTGCAGTCGATCGATGCGCTTGATTCCGCATTCAACCTGATGGACGACGTTCACACAAACGTTATCGCTGGGCTCGCACTGGACGACGGCGAAACGATCGTCGCCTGGTTACCTGAGGCTGATGTCGAGTTTGGACCAGCAGTGATCGCGGTCCCGGTACCGCCACGTCCACCAAAATCACCTCGTGCTTCATCGGATATCTTTCCGGCCACTCTCAATGGTTTCTTTTTAGGTCCAGACGTGTCAGTCATCGGTCCTGATGGCAAACAAATTCCCGCGAAGTACATCGGACTCGACGCCGCTACCGGGCTCTCGATACTGCGACTTGAAAACAAGCATGTTATTTCGGTAAGTGTGATCAAAGACGAGCAGGTAAACAACGGCGATAGTGTATTGCTGTTTGGACCGGAGCCGGTGACTAAAACGCGTCCGGTGCTGGCGCGCATGGGCGCGATTGAAGGTCGTGTTGAAGACGTAGTGCCTGCGCCATCGGGCGGAATTGCGCGGTTCAAAGTCAGCGCTGCAAAACTTTCAAAGGCAAACATCGGCGGTGTTGCGGTCAATCAGGCCGGCGACACGATCGGCATCATCGATGGTCTGGAAGGGAACGAAGCGAGTATTCTGCCGGCCGCCTCGATCAAACGTGCCGCGCAACGTGTGTTGCAACGGCAGGCAAGCGTGCCACGTCCGTGGCTCGGCGTGAAAGGTGAAGCAGTCGCCGTGCTCAAACTCGATCAGGTGCTGAATCACGGTTGGGAGATGCAGCGTGCGGCGGCGTTGGTCGGCAAGCATCAGGGAATCTTGTTGACGTCGATAGTGCCAGGCAGTCCCGCTGCGCTTGCGGAATTGCGCGCGGGTGATGTGATTCTGAAGATCGACGACAAAGACATTCAGACTGCGGATGAGTTCACCTGGTGGCTGGAGCAGGCTGGTCCGAGTAGCTCAGTCGAGTTTACCGTGGCCCGACCCGATCGTCCGGCGGAGTGGGCCATGAATGTGAAGTTGAGCGGGATGTTGAACCAGTGGTCCAGAGTTAACTGGCGCTCACATTTCCCCTCGGCCAACGGCTTTTCGTTGATCGATCAAGGGATCGAGACGATCGCACTGAAGCCGCTCGTAGCTTCTCAGCTCGGAACCACTCCGGGGCTTTTAGTCGTCTACGTCGATCCGGTGACTGCGGCATTCGAAGCCGGTCTGGAACCGGGTGACGTGATTCAAACAATCAACGGCAAACCCGTTTCCGTATTCCGCACGACTCCGAAGTCTGACTCATACACTTTCGAGGTCGTCCGCAAAAAACAAAAACGCGTGGTCAAGGTTCCTGCGAAGAAGAAGTAGCCACAAGAAGGCACAAAAAGCACAGAATGTAAGTTCAACCTAACTGCTTTTTGTGCCTTTTTGTAGCTGGATTGCGGTCTTTGAGTAGGTCTTTGTGTTTGGTTTGTAGTTTGTGAGTCAGTCGCTGATATGACATGCCCAGCGTGCGGGCGGCGAAGGTAACGCGGCCCTGAGCGTTGTCGAGCGCGTGTTTTATCAACGAGTGTTCAAGTAAGAATATTTCGTCATTCAATGGTCTGCCCGAAGTCGTTATCTCATCTCTAACTGCTAACCGATCTCCCAATTCCTGAAAGGCAGTAAGTGCAACATCTGCCGCGCGGTTGAAGTTGTCTTGGGATAAGTCGATAGCACGCCGGAAGGCATTGAGTGCTGGGCTGTAATGCCCAAGACGGGCTAAGGCCATGCCATGCCGTTTCAAAGCTTCTGCTAACAACGATGGTCTATCACGAGTTTCTAACGTCTGCACAGATGACCGCGCAGCCTTTTCTGCTTCTGCGTTTCGTTTCTCTTTAAGGAACACGCGAGCGCGAGTTTCATCGACCTGGGCCAACGTAATCCTATCTTTGAGACACGTTAAGATGCGTCGAGCGCGGTTCAAATGCTCATGCGCTTCTTTGCAACGGTTAATCTTGAGATATAAAAATCCCAAATTGTTCTCGACATTCGCGAGATAACGTCTGTGTTCTGCTTGTTCAAGGTGATAACTGGCAGCGGTGTATTCCAGAAACGCACGATCGAGGTAGTCTCCGGGCTTGTCTGATTCCCAAATGTCCTTGAGCACGTCACCGAGAGCTTGGTGATAACAGCCCTTGAGCAACGGACTGTTTATCTTATCGAATAGAGGCTCGTTTCTGGTGAGATACGTCAACGCTTCACTCAGTAGGGTTGCATTTCGCTTCACGATAGCCGAGCGAAGTACGGCCTTTGCTTTTGACTCGCTGTTTATAGGCAACTCAGCGAGCGCAAGCGTAAGCAGATCGGATGCGTTGTCATACTCGCCAAGTCGCATGTAGCACAGAGCCAATTCCGTCTGTGCTTCTGCTATTTTCTTTTTGTATTTTCGAGATTCGAAGATCGTGAGGCTTTCGCTTATGAAGTCTTTAGCTTGCTCCTGATCGCTGCCAATCCATCCGGTTAGTACCCCGGCCCGCAGTAGCACTTCGGCCGCAATGTCCGGTTCCAGGCCTTTTACTCTTGGTCGTTGATCCACGCGAGGCCAGAGGCCGCTCAGTATTTCACACGCTTCTTCATAGTCACCTTTGTTCTCAAACTCTTTAGCGATTTCACAGCATAGCTCCGCCCGGCCTCCCACATCGAGGTTTGAATTTACTAATTCGCGTAAGAGTGAGGCACGTAACGTCATCGTGAGAACCGCAAGGAATTTAACCTCTCAACTGCGCACTCACTCTAACGTAATTTCTTCGCACCTGCAAGAAAGAGTTGGGTTTGATGCAAGAATTTTTGTATCTTCCTAAAATCACAAAATAGTGAATTGTGGGAGGATACAAAATAGTGACTAAATTACGCCGAACGTGCGCTGTGACGATCATTACTGCGGTCCTGACTGTCTCTGCGTTCGCCGGGACAATCGACTCGCCGGGCATTGCCGGTCAACTTGACTCGCCGGGCGCGCCAGCACCGAGCCAAACAACCTCAACCAGCACTACGACGACGATAATCCTTACGATTCTCAGTTTGATTCGCTAAGGCCCTTATCTGACTTTTTGCATTGAGGATTGAATACCTGCGCTTCGTGGGGCAGTCGTCGTGTGCCTGTTATTGACGTAAGAAAATTTGCATGAGTTTCGTGCGTCCAGTCTCCAGCGATCATCTTGCGGAAAGTATCTGCCGCCGGATACAACGCCAGCGCCCATGAAACCTAAAACCATCTATGCCTTTTCAAAACGCGCGTTCTTAAATCCGGCGTCAACTCATCTGACCTCGTACATTCAGGCCTACGTCCAAACCGGCGCTGAAGGTCCTGATAAGTGGGGCGACAATGTCGTGCTCATCGCTGACTGCAAGAGGATAGTCCAGCTCGAATTCCTTCTCGGAACGAAACGGCACCGTCGCATCAGCCTTGCAAAGATCGACCTGCTGATCGACGTTCTCACACAGTTTCGCGCCGCACTCGCGAAAGAGATCAGGTCGATCGAAGATAAGCCGCGGATGAACGCAGATAAACGCAGATCTGCGTAGATCTGCATTTATCCGCGGTTGAAAAATCTAACAGCTACTGGATGCATGATTGACTAGCCGTGGTGAAGATATTGCTCATCCACGCGTTGTTGTCGCAGTTGACGTTCTCATCTGCCAGATCAAAGGAAAGGTTATTCTGGGTCGTATTGTTTTTGACGGAATTCTCGAGAGCGCCGTTAGCGAGACGAATCCCAGTCCCATTGCCGCTGGCTGTATTGTCCTTTACGGTATTTTGTCTAGCAAAAATCCCAATCCCGTTCTCGCCGTTTCCGCTGGTTGTGTAGGATTTGAGTTGATTCAACGAGCCATCCGCGATGAGGATTCCCTGTGCTCCATTGCCGCTGGCTACGTTGTTCACAAAATTATTTTCGTTGGCGCCATTCATCGTGAACCCGTGTTGGTTACTTCCCGTCGCCGTATTTTGCCCTGAACCAGTTTTTTTCCGATAAGTTGTTCAGGTCAGGCGTGACGAAATCGCGCTCAACAACGAAGCCGTGGAAGTTTCCCGATGATGTCACCTCTTTTATTTCAGAAAAGTCCACACCGGAAAAGCTAACGCCTCTACCAAAGTTCGTGACAACGCCGGGTCCGTTGATATCCACGTGCGTCTGCGAAACGACCATGATGCCTACCCAGTCAGGCTGGTGCTGCTCGTAAGCGGCGAGCGCATCGGCGCCGTCGTCACATTCCGCAACCAGACTGAACAGGTCATGGACCACTATTTTGATCAGGCGCCGGGTGGCGGCGTGATCGTCTACGATCAGTAATTTCATCAGCGGCTGCGGATTATGGAGGAAGCAGGCGGGAGAGTAATGGGAGCCACTACCTATTTTATATAGGTAGTGGCTCCTATTTTTTTAGCCGCTAAAGCACAAGAGTTTTAGCCGCAAAGAGGCACAAAAGTCACAAAAAGAAACAGCTCAATTCAAAGTTTCTTTTTGTGCTTTGTGTGCCTCTTTGCGGCAAGTTTTTCTTAGTTTGAGTTCGGTCTGGAAATCGTTCCCGTAAATATACCCAGGGCGGTACCGGCGCAGAGGTCGGTCTCCGTGGAGATTGTCCCGCTGCCCGTGGCGTTGGCGAATGCGCCGGTGCCGCCCGTCACGGTGTAAGTACCAGTGGAAGTGATCAGACACTTGTCCTTCGAAGTCTCAAACTGCCCACTGGTGGTTAGGAATATAGAGTCCTTCTCGTTGGCGCCGACCAGGACGAAGGTGGAGTTAAAGTTTCCGTGATTATCCTGGATGCGCGTCACCGGCCCCGAGACGTCTCCCAGATGCGTCGCCTTGCCCTTTGTGGTGCCGTCAAGTTGGAGCAGGCCGCCTGGCAGCTTCGTCACGCTCGTGATCGTTGCCGTGCCTTCAGCGGTGAACGACACCTGATCGTCCATGGCAGTTACAGTGTTGGTTGCCGTGCTCGCTCCAAGAACCAAGAGAAACAGTGCGAGCGTTAATGTGGTTGAAAACTTGTGAGTAAATCGGGACATTATTCGTTCTCCTTTCAATCTCATCCGAAGCCGCAGATTATGTGATGGGAACGGCTGGTGGGTAATCGGAGCTACTACCCATTTTTATATAGGTAGTAGCACCTATTTTTAGCCACAAAAAGGCACAAAAAGCACAAATGAAATACAGCTCAGTTCAAAAAACTCTTTTTGTGACTTTGTGCCTCTTTGTGGCTAAAGTTGTGGTCCAACGGTGATGCGAATAGTCACTCCTTTGCCAGGCGCGGAGTCCAGGGTGTACTTACCGCCGAGCATTCGCACCCGTTCCGCCATTCCGGTCAAACCAATGCCGCTCTGCTTTAAACTCGCCGGATCGAAACCGCGTCCGTTATCACGACAAATGATCTGCAAGTCATCGCCGCTTCGCTTAACCGACAGCCACACCGTTGTCGCTTCACTATGCTTAAGAACGTTGTTGACACACTCCTGGACCACGCGATAGACGTTGATCTCCGAGTCTTTCGATAACAATCCGTCTATGTTGTCGACCTCGGTGACGAACTCGACGTCAGCGGAGTTTTTCACGTATCCGATCATGTGCTCGATGGTGTTGGTTAAGCCGAGTCGTTCGAGTTGATAAGGCCGGAGGTTACCTGCTATCTCGCGCACTTCGTTGAGCGCCAGCGAAGCCGTATCGGAAATTTCGTTCAAGTGTTCTCGCGCGGGACTGCCGGCGGGGAGTGTGTTCAAGCCAATGAGGGCCCAGTTCTTCAAGACCAGGAGGTTCTGACCCAGGCTATCGTGCAGCTCGCCAGCAAGACGCTTGCGCTCATTCTCTTGTGATTCGATCAACCGGCGCGCAAACGTTTCGCGCTCCGCGTGTTTACGATGTAACTGAACAATGCGAGCTCTGACTACAAGCAGGGCTAAGCCTACGATGAGGAAAAAACACAACAGCCAAAACCAGGTCCGCTCCCAGAATGGCGCCAGCACAGTCACCGGCATGCTCGTGCCCACTTCGTTCCACACGCCGTCGCTGTTGGCGGCAATCACGCGAAATGTATAGTTGCCTGACGGCAGGTACGCGAAGTAAGCCGTGCGACGCGGACCGGCTTCGACCCAGTCCTGTCTCAGTCCTTCGAGCCTGTATCTGAATTTGATCTGCTCGGGCTTGATGTAGCTCAGTCCCGTGTATGCGATCTCGAGATCTCGCTGGCCCGGTTGGATGGTTACGCCGGCGCGAAAGTCGAAGGGTTCGCGCTCGAGTGTGACTGACTCGATCAAAACCGGTGGAGGCTGTGAGTTAATCACGGCTGCTTCGGGATCGACAACTGCAACGCCCTCTTGTGTCGGAAACCAGAATTTACCGTCGCGCGCGATAATGCCCGCCGGCAACCGCCCGCCATTGCATTCGACGTTGAGCATTCCATCCTGTTTTCCGTAGGCGACACTGTTGATGCGGGTAATTTTCCTGTCCGCGTAGTCGTTCAACTCGCGGCGGCTGACACGATAGATGCCTCGATTGCAACTGATCCAAAAGTAACCGCGACGGTCTTCGAGAATTTGAAAGACCCCGTTGTCGAATAGTCCATTCTCTTTCTTGTAGGTGAGGAAGCGGCCGTCACGAAATCGAATCAAACCGTCGTCGTAAGTTCCGAGCCAAAACGTCCTATCGTTATCTTCGTAGATGGTGCCGATGTTATTTGTCGCTAAACTCTCATCCATCCGGTAAGAAACGAATTGTCCATCTTTGAATTGGGCCAACGCTCCCGAAGTCGCTATCCAAAGCCGGCCGTTGCTGTCTTCAAAAATCACCCTGACGTTGTCTTTGGGCAGACCATCTTTCGTCGTGTAGTGAGCCACGACCCGATCGCCGTTGAACTTAAACAAGCCGCGCCCGCAACCAACCCACACGTTGCCGTTGCTATCTGCGAGAATGACAGAAACCGTGGTGGTGCCTATCAGGCTTGATAGATCCTTCACCTTTCCGTTTTTGAAGCGCAGCAAGCCATCTATTACTCCCAGCCATAAATTCCCCTCATTGTCTTCGGCAAGCGCCTGAACACTGTTCTTATATCCCGGCACATGCAACGGAATAGTTGTGAACCTTCCAGCTCTGAACCGGCTCAGTCCGATTATTGAGCCGACCCAGATATCGCCGTTGCGCGCTTGCAGGATAGGGTAGACCTCCTTGTTAAGAAGCCCGTTGGCAGTCGAGTATCCGATGATGGATTGTCTTATCAAGCGCATTAGTCCGCCTGACGTGCCTACCCAAATAGAACCTTCTCGATCTTTAAATACGAGGTAAATGCCGTAATTACCTATCGCCGTGCTTTTCCCAAATGAAGTGAAGCGTCCATCCTTGAAGCGAACTGGTCCTTCTCCGTTAAACCAGATGCCGCCCTGATCGTCCTCGCACTGTGGTTGCATAAGTATGCGTGGCGTGACACCGTCTTTTTCGCGATAGTGCGTGACCTGGCCATCGCGTAGCCGATAAGCCCCAGAGCGATCACCCAACCACAGGTTTCCGTGGCGATCTTCGTAAGGCGATACTCCTTCACTGAGGTTCAGACTCACCGCGTATTGCGTCGCATGGCCGTTGCTTACTTGCTTAACTACGCCTTTGCTGATGGTCCATTGAGTTCCGGAAGGCGCGAGGTAATGGACCATATCCGGCGTCTGATACTCAGGCGGTGCAGCAATGAGCTTGCCGTCACGCAGGTAAAAACGGTTGGATTCAATGATCACGAGCAACTCGCCGTTCAGGTCGCGCGTGAAACCCGCAACCTGGCCTGGCGGCACTCCGTCCTTCACAGTGAGCGACCTGAACACGCCGTCGCGATAAAAAGTCAATCCGCCGTCGCCGGTGCCGATCCACAAGGTGCCGTCTTTGTCTTCGTAGAGTGCTGTGAAACGATTGGTGCTAAGGCCTTTGGTATTGCTCTTGTCGAAGACGGTGAAGCGTACACCGTCGAAGCGCACTAACCCGTCGAAGGTCGTCAGCCATAAATAACCGTCGCGGGTTTGAATAATTGAACGGACGGAGTTCTGAGGCAATCCGTTGTCGGTGGTCCAACTCTCGATCCGGTACTGTGCGGTGAGTGTTTGAGCGCAGAGAAAAAGGAGCCACAAAAAGGCACAACACAAGAGTCTTTTTGAGAGGTTTGTGATTCGGTGGTTACCTCAGCAGCTCTGCTTTGTGGGTCAGGGCAAACGTTAACAGCGCGTTTTTCCCTGTGAGATCGAGCTTGGCGCAAATGTTCGAGCGGTGGTGCTCGACAGTGCGAACGCTGATAAACATTAGCTCGGCGATCTCTTTATTCGATTTTGTTTCGGCCACGAGCGACAGGACGCGGAGCTCGGTGCCGGTCAGGCCGGCGAGGGCGGGTTCATTCCGTCTGGTCACTAATTGGTCTGTAAGTGCGGGACTGAAGAAACTTTCACCTGCCGCGACTGATTTGATGCAACCGACAATCTCGTTTACCGCGGCGTCTTTGACGATAAATCCTTTAACTCCGAGCTCGATCGCTGTATTGAGCAGGGCTTCGTCTTTGTGCATTGTCAGAAAGATGATCCCGACGGGAAGTTGTTGTTGACGGAGCGAGCGTGCGACTGCCAATCCATCCGGCGGCGGCATGTTGATATCGAGCACGACTACATCAGGTTGCAGCTCAGCGATCCTCGCGAGCGCCGACTCGCCGTCGTCTGCTTCGCCCACCACGCGCACCACCGAATCTGCTTCAATCACCTTCAATAAACCCTGCCGAAAGATCGGGTGATCGTCAGCAATCACGATTCGAATTTCGTTAGTCATTGTTTGAGGAATGAGGAAAGGGTTAGGGAATCAAATTTCTACAAACCGAGACCGCTCAATAGGGGAATTCCGACCCAGCTTGTTTTTAGGAGGGACAACACTATTTGAGCCGGGTAAACCTGTCAATCCGGGAAAATACGTAGTGGGTTTGTAAATTCACACCGTGCTTTTTGTGCGTTTTTGTGGCAAGTGATAACCTAACGGCCCATGTTTCCAGAAGCCGTTGCGCGTTATCACGACCTGCTTTCCAACCAGGAGCTGGCGGAATCGTCTCGTGCCCTGCTTGACGAGGGCCTCGAGAAGGCGAAGCTCATCTTCGGCGGCCGTCGCCTGTCGCCGTATCTTCGTCCACACTTCGTCTCCGAATCAGACTTCGCACACATCTGCCAGATCTGCGAGACGGTCTGGTCGGCGATCCAGAAGGTAAAGGACGCCGCCGTCGCCGATCCGAATGTGGTCGATGATCTTGGCTTAACTGAAATTGAACGTGAGCTGGTCGCGATCGATCCCGGCTATGCCGCAGTCTCGCCGACCTCGCGTCTCGACTCGTTCCTGACGAAGTCCGCGTACAGTTTTGTCGAATTGAACGGCGAGAGCCCTGCCGGTATCGCCTACGCCGATGCCGCGTACGACATCTTTTCATCACTGCCGGTGATGAAGGAGTTTGCGCGCGAATACAACTTACGTCCGATGTACGGCCGGCGGTTGATGCTGGACGTGCTGCTCAGTTCGTACGAAGAGTTTCTCGGCAGGAAGCCCCAACGTCCACCGCTGATCGCGATTGTCGATCTAGCTGACGTGCCAACGGTCAAAGAATTCGAGCTCTTCCGAGAATTCTTCGAACAGTCAGGATACCCGTCGATCATCTGCACGCCACAGGAGCTTGAGTTCAGCAACGATCGACTAAGCGCCCGTGGACAGGAGATCGACATCGTCTACAAGCGCCTGCTCGTCAACGAATATCTGCCAATCATCAAGCAATATCCGGCTTTGCTCGACGCGTATCGTGCGGGCGCGATATGCATGGTCAACAGTTTCCGTTCAAAACTGATTCACAAGAAAGCGCTGTTCGCTGTTCTAACGGATCCGAAGCACGCGCCGTTGTTCTCGCAGAAAGAACTCGACGCGATTCGAGCGCACGTGCCCTGGACGCGCGTCGTCAGAGATGAACACACCGATTACTTCGGGCGTGAGGTAAACCTGCTCGACTTTATTCGCGCCGACGGCGAGCGACTGGTGCTCAAGCCAAATGATGATTACGGCGGTCACGGGATCACAATTGGCTGGAACGTCGACCAGCGCGGCTGGGATGAAGCGATCAATAACGCGCTCGCTGACGGCGATTATCTCGTTCAGGAACGTGTGCCCACCGCACGCGAGACTTTTCCAGCGTTGACGGACGACGGTCGCATCGAATTCGCCGAACAGCTCGTCGACCTCGACCCGCTGCTTTTCAACGGCAAAGTCGGCTCAGCGTTCACGCGGCTTTCTTTCACCGAACTGGCGAATGTGAGCTCCGGCGGCGGCATGGTGCCCACCTACATCATCAGCAAAAAGTGACGAAAACGGGTACAATCGACACCGAACCCGAATTCTCAGGAGGCTCACGTGCCTGACGACAAAGACCGAGGCTTTGAAACACAGGAAGAGCGCAGAGGCCACGATCGCTCGCGGCTGATCGTCGATGTTTTCTTTGACGGAAAAGACGTGACGGGCGTCGCCAGCACGAAAGACATCAGCCCGGGCGGGCTCTACATGAACACCCAGGCGGAGATTCCGGAGGGCACGTTGCTGCTCGTGCGCATACCTTTCCGGCACGACGTGCAGGCGGTTTGCAACGCCACCGTGGTTTACAGCAATCCGGGTCGCGGTGTTGGCTTGAGGTTCCAGGGGTTGTCAGATGACGTCCGCGCGATGCTCGAACGCGAAGTTTCCAATGGCTGAAGTTGAGCTGACGTGGGCGGATCTTTCCGGCGAAACAAGAGAGATGCTGCGAGGAAAACTCGCAGGCTTGTGGGGCGCGGAGAGCGACGCCGCGGCTTTCGATTCGTGGGCGCTCGACAAGAAACACGCGCTGCTGCTGCTCCTGAAGCGAATGGAAGCGAAGAAGCTCTGGCACCTCGTCAAACGAATAACTAACGTATATGGTGAAGGCGGTGTCGGGTTACAGTTTGAAGCGTGGCCGATGATCGAATCGACGCTCTCGCGTCGTAACGATTTCACGCGGATGATGGCGAACCACAAAGACACCACGGGTGGGTTTTACGAAAAGCAAAGAGCCGCGGCGGTGCTGCATTTTTTGTTTCAGGAAGGTGAGCCGCGCACCTGGTACGTTCATTTCGATCTTTACAGTCCCGTTCACTCGCCGGGCAGTATGTGGAAGCACTTGCGACACGAGTTCATGGGCAAGGTGAAGCCTGACTGGCGCATGATTGCAAAGTTCCTGGACACGTAAGCTTAGTTGGAAAGAGGGCAAATGTTCGATCAATTCACACTGGGTATCGAAGAAGAGTTTCAGATCGTCGATCCGCATACGCGCGAGTTGCGCTCGCACGTGGCGGAGATTCTCGAAGAAGGGAAGATGCTGCTCGGTGAGCAGATCAAGCCCGAGATGATCCAGTCGATGGTCGAGGTCGGCACGGGCATTTGTCGCAACATTCAGGAAGCACGCACCGACATCACACGACTACGCAGCATCATCGCTGGCCTCGCGCGGAAGAACGGGCTCGTGATCGTCGCTGCGTCGACGCACCCGATCTCGCGCTGGCAGGACCAGAAAATCTTCGATGACGAGCGTTACGAGCTGCTCATACAGGAGCTTCAGACAGTCGCGCGGTCGTTGTTGATCTTCGGACTGCACGTACACGTCGGTATGGCGGATCGCGAGCGCGCGATTCACATCATGAATGCCGCGCGTTACTTTCTGCCGCACGTGCTCGCGCTCTCGACGTCGTCGCCGTTCTGGATGGGCCACAACACCGGGCTCAAGTCGTATCGCACGGAAGTCTTCAAACAGTTTCCACGCACGGACATTCCCGATCACTTCGATTCGTACGGTGGTTTTCAGCGCTACGTCGATCTGCTGATCAAGACCGGCTGCATCAACGATGGGAAGAAGATCTGGTGGGACATTCGCCCGCATCCATACTTTCCGACGCTCGAGTTTCGTGTTTGTGATATTCCGACGCGCGTTGACGACACGATTGCGATCGCGGCACTGTTCCAGGCGATCGTCGCGAAGTTAAATAAATTAATTGATAAAAATCTTGGGTTCCGGTTGTATCGACGCATGTTGATTCAGGAGAACAAATGGCGTGCGGTGCGGTATGGCCTGGATGGGAAGTTGCTCGATTTAGGAAAGCAGACCGAAGTTCCCGTGCGCGATCTGGTGATGGAGTTACTGGAGTTTGTTGATGATGTGGTGGATGAGCTCGGATCGAGGAAAGAGATCGAGCACGTTCACACGATCCTCCAGCGCGGTACTTCTGCAGACAGGCAGCTCCAGGTCTATCATGAGACGAATGATCTGAAGGCGGTCGTTGACGACTTGATCAAGATGACGATGGAGAACGTGCCGGATACACCGGATTTAACGATACCGCCGCAAACCACTACAACTGCTTCAACCATCGCAAAGTAGATCACAAAAGGCACAAAAAGAATCACAAAAGGCACAAAGAAGAAATTCTAACCTTGAAATGGTGAACTTCTTTTTTGTGCTTTTTTGTTCTTTTGTGCCTCTTGTGTACTTCTTTTGCCGAGGTAGTACTGCCAGAGCATTCGTGCGGCCACTGCGCGATGCGGTCGCCATTGTTCAGCGAGTTGTTCCAACTCGATCGGTCCTGGTCGATTCGCCAGTCCCTTCAACTCCTTCATCGCCACTGCAAGCGCCAGATCTCCAGCCGGCCAGATGTCCGCGCGACGCATGGCCATCAATAAATAAACATCTGCGCTCCACAATCCGATGCCTTTGATCCGTGTCAGCATCAATCGCGCGTCGTCATCACTCATGCGTGCGAGTTTTGTGAAGCTTAATTGACCGTTGACGATCGAGGTTGAGAGATCGATCAAATACGCTGACTTCTGTCTTGTCACACCAAGACTACGCAAGTGTGCATCGCCAAGATCGAGAAATCGTTCCGGCTCGAACGGCTGAATCACGCTCTGCAAACGCACAAGCATCGCCTTCGCAGACTTCAACGACACCTGCTGCTCGAGGATGATGTGAACTAACGTAGTGAATCCAGTGGCGCGGCGCCAGAGCGGAGGATCGCCGTGTTTGGCGTGAATTCCAGCCAGCATCTCGTCGCGTGCCGCGAGCTGACGCGCCGCGACAGCGAGAGTCTTTTCTGTGAGCGGCCTCAATTCTGGACGGCGAGTGTCAGGAAATTCTCGAACAGGATGCGACCATCGCGCGAATCATTCGGATGCTGCCAGCGCGTGCGGCTCTTGTTCCAGTCTTCAAAAGATTTCTCGAGATGAAACTGGACTGTGTAGATCATTTGCCCGTCGGTGCGCTTCACCATCATCTGATTGCGACAGAGATACGACGTCGCGAGCAGCTTGAATCCTTCCGGAATGCGATCGAGTTGCAGGCCGTGATTCTGCCACACGCGCAGGATACGCGCCGGTGCGTCAGGCTCCGAGCAGTTGATGTTTTTGAAAATCGGATCGTCGGGCTCGGTGATGCGAATGAATCGATACTGGTATTCAAGCGGCCGCACCAGGCGCTGCTCGTGCTGCTCGAGCTTGTCGAGCGTGACTACGCGCGCTCCAAAACTCAAACCGACGAGTTGATGACCGCCGCAGATCGCGAGCACTGGAATTTTCGTCTCCCGAATAAACTCTCCGAACTCATCAAGGATCGATTGCTCGTAGTAATCAAAATCGCGCAATGTGCCGCTGAGCACGATCGCGTCGGGCGCAAAACTCTTCGCGGCTGTGGCGACTTCCGAAAGGTGCGCGACTTCGGTTGTCGGGCTCTTAACCAGACGCGAGATGTTGTTAAGAATATTTTCAACCGCCATGCCGGCGATGAGTCGCTCGCGTCGCATTTCGGCGGCGAGTGTCTCGCCCCATTCCGCGCGCGCCACCGAAGACAGGTCGCGCTCGTCGCGCAGCAGGTTGTCGATTACGAGCACACGCGCCTCGTCGATGCTCTGGTTGACAGGCTCGTAGCGACAGAAGTTCTGCTGGTTGAATGGGAAGGGAAGCGAAGTAGTGGGGGTGTTCAATTCTTGAGTCATTCGGGATTGTCGTTAAAAAAGCTTAAGCTGAAATTTGTAAACTATCTCGTACGTTGTTTTGTCGATTGCTTGAACTCCGGGACGCGCGTTCCCGGTCCAGCCTCCTTGATCTCCGCGCGAATCTTAGCAATTAACAGGCCACGAAGTCTCGCTTGGAAACGCGTGCTTTCTGAGCGCGCTTCCTGCTCAACTAGTAGAAACATTCTATACCACGACGACTCCAATTCGTCCGCTAAATGCGAGATTTTTGTGATGTCGTACGGAACCGCTACATCCTGACAGCCAAGCCGCGCGAAGACTGAGAGGTATCTCGCCGTGGCCAGATCCGGACACAGGAGCCGCCGCCGCCCGACCTTTAGCTCGACTCCGAGCAGCGTGTGCTGGATATCAACACGCGCCGCCGGCTTCGCGCTCTCGAAGTGATACGAGCGCGTGCGTAGCTTGAGGATGCGCTCGCGGTAGATTCGCGGCAGCCATGACTCCCCAAGTTGTTCCTGGATCAGTTGGGCGTACTTTTCGGAAAGCATTTCTTTCATCCACAGCTTATGCAGATTTTATCTGTGTAATCTGTGGATAAACTCTTCTGTAAACAGCTGCGACTCGATCCTCGTTTGCAGCGCATTGATCACGCGTCCAGGAAAGATTCCGAGATAGAGCACTCCGAGCACGGTGATCACGAGCGCCACCGCCACACTCGCCGGCACGCGCGGCGGGTTCCACGCCATCGTTCGTTCACCAAAGAACATTACGATGATCAGTCGCAGGTAGTAATAAGCGGAGACGGCGGTGTTGAGCACACCTACGATCACAAGGCCGTAGTACTTCTGATCGATTGCCGCGCCAAACACGAGGATCTTGCCCATGAAGCCTGCGGTCAATGGCATGCCGAACAAACTCAAGATGAAGAGACTCAACGAAAACGACAGCACCGGCGCTTCAAATCCGATCCCGCGATAGTCTTCGATCGATGTGCGGCGGTCGCCACTGCGCGCGATCAGTTGCACGACCGCAAACGCGCCGATGTTCATCACCGCATAAGTCAACAGGTAGAACACCACCGACGTGATCGCAGCGTGCCGCTGTGCCGGATCAGTAGCGGAGCCAGCCGCGATAAAGCCGACCATCGCATATCCCGCATGCGCGATCGACGAGTAAGCCAGCAAGCGTTTGACGTTGTTCTGCACGATCGCCACGACATTGCCGAGCGTCATCGTGAGTATGGCCATAACGACGAGCACGTTGATCCACGCGTGATGCAGGTTTCCGGTCGTTGCATTTGACGCTGACACAACGAACGGCAAGCCGAAGACAAACACGCGCATGAACGAAGCAAAACCTGCCGCTTTCGGACCCGCAGCCATGAACGCGGTGACCGGCGTGGGCGCGCCTTCGTAAACGTCGGGTGTCCAGATATGGAAAGGCGCGGTCGCGATCTTGAATCCAAAACCGACGAGCATCATCGCGGCGCCAGCGAAGAGCAGTGCCGGATACTGCGCCTGGCCGACGCGCTGGGCGATCTCGGCGATGTTGGTTGTGCCAGCGACGATCCGGCTGAGCGATCCGCCCGGGCCGGGCTCGGCGATCGAAGTTGCACCGTAGATGAGCGCGATACCGTAGAGCAGAAACGCGGATGAGAATGAGCCGAGAATGAAGTATTTCAGCGACGATTCATTCGAGCGCACGTCAGTACGACGGAAGCCCGCCATGACGTAAGTTGCGATCGAGAGTATCTCGAGACCGAGAAAGATGATGACGAGATCATTGCCCGAGGCCATCAGCATCATGCCGACGGTGGCGAATAACAACAGTGAGTGAAATTCGCCAGCGGGGAGTTGTTCGTTCTCGACCCAGACTGTCGAGATCAGCAACGTCAGAGCGGAAACGAGCAGGAAAACTAAAGTGAAGCCGAGACGGAGCTCATCGAGCACGATCATGCCGTTGAAGGCGTCGGGCGCTGATGTTCCGGTAGACCAGAGCCAGACGGTGCCGTTCGCGGCGGCAACGATGCCAACGAGTGAAATGCTGCCGGTGATCCAGCGCTGTGTCGGACGCACAAACGCGTCAACAAGCATCACCAGAACAGCGGTCGCGCAGATGATTACCTCAGGTGCGATTAACGACCAATTGACGATAGGCATTACGGACTGTGCAAGAAATGAGCTCATCTAACTTCTGTTGTGTACGAACCTCCGGCCTGACTCCCCGAAACACGATCGCGAATCGCTACGACGCTCGGCTTCGAACGATCCAAAAACACGCGCGGGTAAACACCCATGAAAAGCATCAGCACGAGCAGTGGTACCAGCAGTCCGATCTCACGCTTATCGAGATCCGACAACCGGGCATTCTCCGGATTCGTAATCGGCCCAAACACCACACGCTGCAACATCCAGAGCATGTAAACTGCGGCCCAGATCACGCCCGTCGCCGCGAGCATCGTTGTGAGCCACGGACGACCAACTGCCCGCGACGTCCACGTTCCAATCAGTATGAAAAACTCACCCACGAACCCGTTCAAAAACGGCAACCCGATCGACGACAACGACGCAAACACAAACAGCGTCGAGAACCAAGGCATCGGTTTCGCGAGTCCGCCAAACTCGCTGATCAAGCGCGTGTGTCTGCGTTCGTAGATGAAACCGACGAAGAGGAACAGCGCGCCGGTCGAGACACCATGATTTAGCATTTGGTAAAGCGCGCCCTGCATGCCGAGCTCTGTAAACGAGAACAATCCGAGCACGACAAATCCCATGTGACTCACCGACGAATACGCCACGAGCCGTTTGACGTCAGGCTGGACCATCGCGACGAGCGCGCCGTAGATGATTCCGATCACGGCGAGTATTATGATTACCCACGCCCAATCACGTGATGCGTTCGGGAAAAGCGCCAGGTTAAAGCGCATCAGCCCGTACGTTCCCATCTTCAGCAGCACGCCAGCGAGAATGACCGAGCCCGCCGTAGGCGCTTCGGTGTGCGCGTCGGGCAGCCACGTGTGAAACGGAAACAGCGGCACCTTGATACAGAACGCAAGAGCGAATGCAATAAACAGCCAGTATTCGGCGCGCCCAAAATTCGCCAGCGGTGTTGCTGCCATTGCCTGTAAGAGCGTTGGATAATCAAACGTGTGATACAGGAAATAGAGCGAGATGATGCCGACCAGCATCAGCAGGCTGCCGACCGCCGTGTAAATGAAAAACTTCACCGCGGCGTAGATGCGACGCTCGCCACCCCAGATTCCGATCAGGAAAAACATCGGCACGAGCGACGCTTCGAAGAACAGGTAGAAGAGCAGCAAATCGAACGACACGAAGACGCCGATCATCGCCGATTCGAGTATCAGCAGGAATGCATAATACGAGACTTGTCGCTTGTGAATGGCGGTCCAACTCGACACGACTGCGATCGGCATGAGCAGCGTCGTCAACAACACGAGCCACAGACTGATACCGTCGACCGCAACGTGATAACGCGCGCCGATCGAACCGATCCAGCTCACATTCTCTTCGAAGCGCAATTCAGCGCCGCTGGCACCGATACCACGAAGCAACAGCAGCGACACGACAAACGTCGCGGCGGTCACGATTAGCGCGATCCAGCGGTAATGCTCCTCGCGCCTGCTCGACACAAAGCTGTAGCCAACCAGCGCAAGCGTTCCCGCCACCGGCAGAAGAATCAGTATCGTCAGCAAATAAGACATCAATTTAATCTGTGGCTACACACCCGGAAATCCGAGGTACGCAAATATTCCAATCAAGATCAGCGCGCCAAACAGAATGATCGCAGCGTAACCACGCACGAACCCGGCTTGCAGGTAACGAGCGAGCCGTCCCATTTCCGTTACGGCCTCACCAATCGAATGCAGCAGGCCGTCAATAACTCCGACGTCGAAGATTTTCCAGAGACCTTCGCGCGAGCCTGCTTCGATTGGACGAATCAGCGCCGCATCGTAAACCTCGTCAACGTAGTACTTGTTCTCGAGCAAGCGCGGCATCTGCAACAGCGGTCGTTTCTGGAACATGTACCAACCCGCGCCGATTCCCAGTAATGCGATGAGCACTGAAAGCCCGGCGAGCATGCGCTCCGCATTTAACTCTTCACTCGAATGTGTCGCGTGTGCGGCCTCCCCTGCGGCAGCGGCGTCGTGCTCGGCCTCTGCGCGAGAGGCGGGCGTTTCGCTCGCATGTGTCTCAACAGGCGCGACTGCACTCTCGCCTACTTTCGCCACCACGGGTTCGAGCGTGTGCTCGATCACGTTGACGTCCTTACCCACAAACGCATACGGAATACCGATGAAACCACCGACAGTCGAAAGCACTGCCAGCACGACCAGCGGCACAGTCATCAGCCACGGCGACTCGTGTGGCTCAACTGGACCATGATGATGATCGGGCTCCTGATGTTTTGATTCGTGCGTCTCGCGGAAGCGCTCCTTGCCCCAGAACGTCATCACCATCATGCGTGTCATGTAGACCGCGGTCAGAAACGCCGTGAGCGCGGCGATGGCCCAGAGAAACTTGCTGAACCCGGTCGAAGGAAGACTGAACGCAGGCGCGCTCCACGTCTTCCAGAGAATCTCATCTTTCGAGAAGAAGCCCGCAAAGATCGGCACACCGCTGATCGCCAGCCAGCCTGTGACCATCGTCGCAAACGTGATCGGCATGTACTTCTTCAGCCCGCCCATGCGTCGCATGTCCTGCTCGTGATGCATGCCGTGAATCACCGAGCCCGAGCCGAGGAAGAGAAGGGCTTTGAAGAATGCGTGCGTGATGACGTGGAAAATCGCGGGAATAAACGCGCCCACGCCGCACGCGAGAAACATGTAACCGAGCTGTGAAATCGTCGAGTAAGCGAGAACTTTCTTGATGTCGTTCTGTGCGAGACCAATCGTCGCCGCGAAGAGCGCGGTTGCAGCGCCGATGATTGCGACGATAAACATCGCCGTCGGTGCGTGTACGAAGATCTCAGAGCAACGCACGATCATGTAGACACCAGCCGTGACCATCGTTGCCGCGTGAATCAACGCTGATACTGGCGTCGGACCGGCCATAGCATCAGGCAGCCAAACGTACAAGGGAATCTGCGCGCTCTTGCCCGCCGCGCCGATAAACAGCAACACCGCGATCGACGTTGCGCCGCCGGCGAATATCGCGCCCGCCGTGAACGTCTCGACAGGTTGGTTCCTGAAGAACGACAACGCTGTGTGCGCGGCTTCACCAGCAGCTGGATTCGCGAAGAAGCTGACCGAGCCGGTGACGAAGAACGTCAGCATGATGCCGAGCACGAAGCCCCAGTCGCCGATGCGGTTCGTGATGAACGCTTTTTTTGCTGCGTCGCCCGCTTCCTTCTTGTCGAAGTAGTAACCGATGAGCAGGTACGAGCAGAGGCCGACGCCTTCCCAACCGACAAACATCAACACGAAGTTGTCGGCGAGCACCAGAGTCAGCATCGAGAACATGAACAGGTTGAGAAATGCGAAGAAGCGATAGAAGCCCGCTTCACCGTGCATGTAACCGACAGCGAAGACGTGAATGAGGAAACCGACAAACGTGATGAAGAGCGCGTACGTTCCGCTCAGTCGATCCATCGCCAGCGCAAAATCAGCACGAAAGTCCCCAACCTGCAACCACGTCCAAATATGATCGAGCACCGGCGTTGTCGACCTCAACGCCCCACCAGACATGAACGCGAGATAAAACGCCACGACCGCCGAGATCGCCACCGACCCGCACGCGACGACACCGATGAACCGCTCGTCGCGCACACGCCGTCCGATAAACCAATTGATCGCCGCCCCCGCCAGCGGAGCAAAGATGATCAGACTGAGTAAATTATTCTCCATCCCTAAGAAAAATCCGCGTCTTTGAATCCGCGTTAATCCGCGTCCTACAGTTTAAGTATGCTCGCCTCATCCACATCCAATGACTCGCGATTACGAAAGATCGCAATGATGATCCCTAGTCCCACTGCAGCTTCAGCCGCTGCAACAGTCATCACGATGAACACAAAGAGTTGCCCGGTCACGTCCTGAAAGAAACTGGCGAACGCCACAAACGTCAGATTCACCGCATTCAACATAAGCTCGATGCACATGAACATCGCGATCACGTTGCGCTTGATAATCACGCCCGTCACGCCAATCGTGAACAGGATCGCAGAGAGCGCCAGGTACCAGGAAAGCTGTGGTTCCATCGTCTTAGTCTCGCTTTGTAATTCCTAACGTCCGGGCCGCCTCTTCTGATGTGTTTGCGGCAACTGGTCTCAAGTCGTCCGGCTCAGCGTTCGGATCAACCATCGATAGTGGAAGCACTTGTGCTCCTGGAACTATCCGCGCGTTTGGCGACAACAATCCGCCACGACGCGCGAGCGTCATCGCGCCGACAATCGCCATCAACAGCAGTATCGAAGTGATCTCAAACGGCAGAAGATATCGTGTAAACAACTGCGCACCGATCGAGTGTGTCAGTCCAACATTCGAAGGCGCTGATGACGGATTAACTCTAAACTCCTGTACGGTGACGAGTATGAAAGCAACTTCCGCGATCAGGACTGCGGAAAGCGCGACCGCCGTCGGTACGAGAAACTTCAAGCGCGCGCGCCCACGCTCCTCCTGCTCGACGTTCAGCAGCATGATTACAAACACGACGAGCACCATGATCGCGCCCGCATATACGATCACCTGAACCGCAGCAATGAACGGCGCCGCCAGCATCACGTAAAGACATGCGAGCGAGATAAACACGCCGATCAAAGAGATCGCGCTGTAAAGCGGATTGCGTTGTGCGACAACGGCCAGACCGCAGCCAATCGCCAGCCCTGCGAACAGGATAAAAAGAAGCGCCAGCATCACAAGTTTGGGAAGAAGAAGATCAGTGTGGCTGTGATGAAGATGTTGAGCAGCGCCAGCGGCAGCAGGATCTTCCAGCCGAAATTCATCAACTGATCAAAACGAAAGCGCGGTAATGTTCCGCGCAGCCAGATATAAATAAACAGAAACACACAAATCTTAAATACAAATCCGAGCGCGCTCACGAGACCGAATATAAACGTGCCACGGGTAAAGATCAGGTCCAGGAAGGGCACGTTCCAGCCGCCAAAAAACAGGGTGGTGGCCAGCATCGAAACCGTGAACATGTTGATGTATTCGGCCAGGAAGAAGAGCGCAAACTTCATCGCGCTGTATTCCGTGTGAAAACCGGCAACGAGCTCTGTTTCGGCTTCGGGAAGATCGAAGGGAACTCGATTGGTCTCGGCAATCGCCGCAATCAGGTAGATCACAAAACCGAGCGGCTGAAAAAGGATGTACCAATGTGTGCCGTGCCAGCCGGACTGGTTCTCGACGACCTGTCCGAGATCGAGTGTGCCCGCCATCATGATGACGCCGATCAGGCTCATGCCGAGGGCGAGCTCGTAAGAGATCATCTGCGCCGACGAGCGAAGACCGCCCATCAAACTGTACTTGTTGTTAGAAGACCAGCCCGCGAGCATGATGCCGTACACACCGATCGAAGTGATGCCGAGAACGTAAAGCAAACCGATATCGAAACGCGCGATCGTCAAAGGGATCGTGATGTTCGTAAACGGAATCGCGATCTCGGGGCCGAACGGGTAAACAATCATCGTCATCAACGCGGCCATTGTGGCGATCACGGGCGCGAGGAAGTAGATGAAGCGTGTCGATTTGTCGGGGACGATGTCTTCTTTGAGAATGAACTTCAGCAGATCTGCGAAGGGTTGCAGGATGCCGCCGTAGCCGACGCGATTTGGACCAAGACGTCCCTGGATCAAGCCGAGGACGCGACGCTCGGCCAGCACGGTGTAGGCGACGATCAGAAGTACGACCGTGAACGCCACCGTGATGGCTACGAGCTTGAGGACTATATCGATCGCAGTGTCCATTAAGAATTTTTTACCGCGGATAGACGCGGATCAGAATTATTGTTTGATCTGCGTTAATCCGCGTCCACCCGCGGCTGTAATCTGGTAAAGGGGCGAAACCGCTGTTGTTTCGGGACGCGGGTTGCCGTTGGCCAGCAATTGAAATTGGCCCACTTTCTCCGTCAGCCTTCCCAAACGAAACAACTCCGTTCCAACGTCAGGCGTCACCGTTATCTTTTCGCCATCATCCGGCAGCGTTTCAACATGATCTCGAATGGAAGCCAGAGCGTCGCTCACGTCGCTCGAACCGACTTCAAACTTCAACTGCACCGGGTTTGTCTCGTCTTTCAACAACGGATAACGCATACCCGAAAACGGCGGTACCTTTTCGCCGATCTCGCGAAACACCGCGCTTGCAGACAGGCCGTAACCCCAATCCATTCCCAGCTCTTTTGCGAGCTGATCTGTAATCATCCAATCAGGCTTCGACTGGTGCAGGGGCGGAATCGACTGTCGTACACGCTGAACGAAGCCGTCATTGTTAGTAAACGTGCCATCCTGTTCCGCGTACGAAGCTGCAGGCAAAACAACGTCGGCTGCCGCAGTGGTCTCGTTTTCGAAGAGTTCCTGGACCACGAGGAAATCGAGCTGTGATAATAAGCCTTCGCGTCCTTTGAAATGTTCCGGCAGGAAGCTCCCCGCCATGTAAAGCGCACGAATCTCATTGCCGACAGCATCGAGAATCTGACCCGGCGACGTCGGGCGTTCCATCATGCCGACTGCGTGCGCACCGACACTGTTATTGAAGAACGGCAACGGGTGCAGCAGTATTCGCCGCCCATCACCAGCAAACGTTTGCGAGAACTGGGCGATGACAGCCTGTGCCGCATTGCTGAGCTCGTGACCAAACATGATCACAACATCGCCCTGCGTGTTAGCAATCGCCTCGCGCGCGGCCACGATCGCATTAGCTTCAACACCGGATTTCTGCGCTGCGAGAGAGTCGTTTGACGAATTCGCAAGCGCGAGGACAACGGCGTCCTCGGTTCCCGGTCTGACGTGCAGAAAGACTTTCGCCTGTTCGCGCAAGCGAATCGGAACAGAATTGATCAGCACGAGCGTGGCGCCGCCGTTACGCACGGCCTGTCGCATCTGCTTGCCGGTCAGTGGCTGCAATTCACTCGGATCACCGCCAATCTGCACGATCGTTTTCGCATATCGAATGTCGCGATGAGTTGCGAGTGGCGCGCCGAGATTGTCGAAAAAGCTTCTCAGACTCAAGAGATCCGTTGTCGTGTAGTTTTCTGTGCCGACCAGCTCCGTCGCAAACTTCCGCAGCACATAAAGCGATTCATTCGTCAGTCGCGGACTACCGACAACACCGATCGAGTTCCTTCCATTCGCATCTGCAACCGCATCGAGACGCTCCGCAACGTGACGGATCGCTTCATCCCAGGTGGCCGGGATCAGCTTGCCGCCTTTCTTGTAGCGAATCATCGGCGTGCGAATGCGATCTTCGTGATTGATAAACGGATGCCCGAACCGTCCCTTCACGCAGAGAAACTCGCCGTTAAGTCCATTGACATAACGATCGCGCGCAACCGAGCGACGCACTTCACCACCACGCGATCCGAGCGACATCTGGCAACCATCCGAACAGAAGTTGCACGTGGTGATCGTCTGCGCGAGCTCCCACGGACGCGTTTGGTGCCGGTAAGTCGCGTCAAGCAACGTTCCGGTCGGGCAGACCTCGATACAGTTTCCACACTGCGAACAATCGAGCCAGCCGAGATACGTTCCGATAACCGTGTGTGCGCCGCGTCCGCCCGCTTCGATCGCCTCTTCACCCATCCACTCGTCGCACACGCGCGTGCATCGTTTACAGAGAATGCAACGCTGCGGATCGTTCGCGACCATCGGTGAGAGATATCGTTCGGCGTAATAGTTCTTCTTCTCGGTGAAACGTTCTTCGAGACCACCCCAGTCGAACGTCATCTCCTGAAGCTCACACTCACCACCGCGGTCGCACACAGGGCAGTCCAGCGGATGGTTCGCGAGCAGAAACTCCGTCATCCCACGCTGCGCTTTTTCGATCTCTTCACTCTGCGTCGTGACGATCATGCCGTCGGTGCACGTGATCGTGCAGGACGTTTGCAGCTTCGGCATCTTCTCGATGCGCACGAGACACATGCGACACGAAGCCTGCAGCGCGAGATCGGAGTAATAACAGAAGGATGGAATATCGAAACCTTTTTCGCGACACACGTCGATCAGACGCGCGCCCTTCGGCACTTCGAAATCTTTGCCGTTGATAGTTACTTTAACGAGTTCAGTTGACATGCTGTTTTATCCACAGATTACACAGAATTAATCTGTGAAATCTGTGGATAGCCTTCGTTTGAAATCCTCAGGAAATCTTTTAATGGCTGATTGAATGGGCCACGACGCCGCATCACCGAGCGGGCAAAACGACTTGCCCTCGATGTTGTCAACCAGATCGAGCATGAGTTGCGCATCGTCCGGGCGCCCGCCACCGTTCTCGATCCGTTTGAAAACTTTCACGAGCCAGTCCGTACCTTCACGACACGGCGTACACCAGCCACACGATTCGTGTTTGTAAAACTCAGTCAGGTTCTTCGTCGACTCAAACACATCGACCGTCTCATCCATCACGATGAAACCACCCGATCCGACACTCGAACCCGCCGCGACGAGTCCCTCATAATCCATGCGCACATCTTTTCCGATAATCTGATCCGCGCGCATGATGTAGACCGACGAGCCGCCCGGAATGCAAGCCTTGAGCTGCTTGTCATTGAGCATGCCGCCGCAGTCTTCCATGATGAACTTTTCCATGTCGTCGTAGCCCATCGGCAACTCGTAAACACCCGGCAGCTTGACGTGACCGGAGACGGACCAGAGCTTCGTCCCGCCACTCTTCTCGGTGCCGAGTTTTTGATAAGCCTCGCCGCCCATCTTGATGATGTCAGGCACGGCGGTGAGCGTCTCGACGTTGTTGACTACAGTCGGCGCCGCATACAAACCGGAAACAGCAGGGAAGGGCGGCTTCATGCGCGGGTGACCACGCAGACCTTCGAGCGAGCTGAGCAGCGCGGTTTCTTCACCGCAGATGTACGCGCCCGCGCCGGTGTGCGTGTGGATCTCGCAGGAGAAGTCAGTGCCGAGGATCTTGTCGCCGACGAGTCCCGCTTTCCGCGCTTCGTCGAGCGCAACGTCCATGATGTCGATCAGATATTTATATTCGCCGCGCGTGTAGATGTAGCAGGTCTTCGAATTCAGCGCGTAGGCGGCGATCAACATGCCCTCAATGAGCATGTGCGGATCGCGTTCCATCAGGTATCGATCTTTGAACGTGCCGGGCTCGGATTCGTCAGCGTTGCAGACGACGTACTTCGGCTTCGGCGAGTCTTTCGGCACGAAGCTCCACTTCATTCCGGTGGGAAATCCAGCGCCGCCGCGCCCGCGAAGTGCCGACTTCTTCACTTCGTTGATCACGTCGTCAGGCGACATGCCGTCGAGAACTTTCTTGAGCGCTTCGTAGCCTCCATTTGCCCGGTAGACGTCGAGCGAATGCGAGTGCTCGAGATGAACTCGCCGCAGTTGTAGTGGTTCACATCCGATTGCCGCAATACGCATTAAGGTAGCTTGTCCAGTATTTGATCGATCTTTTCCGGCGTCAGGTTCTCGTGATAGTCGAAATTGAGCTGAAACATCGGTGCCGTGCCGCACGATCCGAGACATTCGACTTCACTCAACGTGAAGCGCCCATCAGCCGTCGTCTCGCCAACTTTGATTCCCAACTTCTGCGAACAATGCTCGGTGACTTTCCCCGCGCCCATGATCTTGCAAGAAAGTGTCTTGCAGACCTGAATGTGATACTTGCCGATCGGCTGCGTGTGGATCATCGAGTAGAACGTCGCAACTTCCCAGATGTCCGTGACACGCGTCTTCAGACGATTCGCGAGATAGAGCACGCCCGGCGGATCGAGATAGCCACGCTCGCGCTGCACGATGAACATCAGCGGCAGGATCGCCGAGCGAATCACCGGATACTTCGCGAGGTGTCGATCGATCTCCGCCTCGACTTCCGGTGAAAACGTCGCCGCCTCCACCCCCAGATCGACAGGCTGCGACAACGGTTGAATATTTACAATCTGCGTGCTCATAAATTAAAGGCTTCTTCTCTGTGCAACCCTCTGTGTCCTCTGTGTCTCTGTGGTTTCAGTATTAATCAACCACAGAGACACAGAGGACACAGAGGTTGCACAGAGAAAGCAATTATTATCGATCGATCTCCCCCAACACGATATCCAGTGATCCAATAATAGCCACGATGTCCGCCACCATCTCACCTTCCGACATCACCGGCAGCGCCGACAAATTCACAAAACTCGGACCACGGAAGTGAACGCGACTCGGCTTTGGCCCACCATCAGACCTCATGTATACACCGAGCTCGCCCTTCGAAGCCTCAATCGGATGGTAGACCTCACCCGCCGGCACGTCGAAACCCTCCGCAACGATCAGGAAGTGATGAATCAACGCATCCATGTGACTCTTCATCGCTTCACGATCCGGCAGCACGACTTTCGGCGCGTCAGCTTTGATCGGACCAGGCTGCAAACGAGACAACGCCTGCGTCGAGATCTTGTGCGACTCCTTCATCTCACGCATGCGCACCATGTACCGCGCCCAAACATCACCATCAGGCTCAGTCGGCACTTCAAAATCGTACTTCTCATAGCCGCTGTACGGATTCGCGCGACGAATATCGAGATTGATGCCACTGCCGCGCAAGCACGGGCCGGAAAGTCCCCAATCGATCGCGTCTTCAGCGGAGATGCGTCCGATACCCTGCGTGCGGCGCTGAAAAATCTTGTTACCGCTTAAAAGCTTGTGAAACTCGTCGAGCGCAGTGGGGAAGTAGTCGAGAAACTGTTTGCAGCGATTATCGAAACCCGCCGGCAGATCCATCATCAAGCCGCCGATCCGGAAGTATGACGGTGTCAGCCGTCCACCTGACGCGGCTTCAATTAGATTCAGGATCTTTTCGCGCTCACGGAAGCAGTAAAAGAAGACCGTCATCGCGCCGATGTCGAGCGCGTGCGTTCCGAGCCAGACGAGATGCGAGCCGATGCGCTGTAGCTCGCACATCAACACGCGGATCGTTTGCGCGCGTTCGGGAATCTCGAGACCGAGCAGCTTCTCGCCCGCCATCACGTAAGCGAGATTGTTGCCGAGTGGATTCAGGTAATCCATGCGGTCGGTGATGACGATGCCTTGCTGGTACTTCTTGTACTCAAACAGCTTCTCCATTCCGGTGTGGAGATAGCCGATGTCGGGCGTGGCTTTCACGACCATTTCGCCGTCCAGCACCAATTCGAGGCGCAGCACGCCGTGCGTCGACGGGTGTTGCGGACCCATCGAGATCGTCATCTGCGTGTCAAGCGGGCGATCGACGATTTCGAATTGTGGCGGGATCGTTGCTGAGCTCATAAATATTTAGCCGCGTATTAACGGGGATGAACGCGGATCATTCATTTCAAGCTGTATGGTTCGTAGCCGCGTAAAGGGAAATCTTTTCGTAGTGCGTGGCCTTGCCAGTCGTCTGGTAACAAAATGCGTCGCAGATCGGGATGGCCGTCGAAAATCACGCCGAATAGATCGAAAGTCTCGCGTTCGTGCCAGTTCGCGGTTTTCCAAATGCCGGTCACGGTCGGCACGTGCGTGTCTTCCTCGTTCAGCAGCACCTTTAATCTGACACGGTGGTATTTAGTTGTTGAGAAAAGGTGGTAGTTGACTTCGAAGCGCGGCTCTTCTTCAACGCCGCGATCCGCACCACAGATATCTGCTAAAAAATCGAAGCGTGTTTCCGGGGAAGTCTTCAAAAAGGTACAAGCATCGGCGATGTTTTCGCGCGGGACGACTATCGTCGTCTCGCCGAAAGCGATGATGACTTCGCGCACCCATTCCGGGTGTTCACGCTGTAACGCCGTCACTGACGGTGACGGCGCTGTATCTGAACTCGGGGTTTCCTCTGGTGTCATCCGCGCTTGTTGCTCGACTCTCTAAGTAGAACGACGCCGTTCGTGTCTCGAAGCGATCGTGTAGGGGCGCGATTCCGGCAACGTGTTTTGTTGCGCAGTCGAGCCATCGGTGATCGGCAAAGTGCCGGGCACGACGGCTTCGCGTGCTTCCTCTTCGGGAATGTCCCTGCGATCGCGGACGCTCTCGTTCATCACTTTGTCCTGGAGCATCATCACGGCGTGTATCAACATCTCGGGGCGCGGAGGACAACCCGGAATGTAGACGTCAACCGGAACGATCTTGTCGACACCCTGAACGATTGCGTAGTTATCGAAAACACCACCGGACGTTGCGCAAGCGCCCATCGAGATCACCCACTTCGGTTCCGGCATCTGATCGTAGATTCGTCTCAGCACGGGGGCCATCTTTCGCGACACGCGTCCGGAGACGATCATCACATCAGCTTGTCGCGGGCTTGCGCGAAACACTTCCGAGCCAAAACGCGCGAGGTCGTTTCGAGACGAAGTCGCATTCATCATCTCGATCGCGCAACATGCAAGACCAAATGTCGCCGGCCAGAGTGAAGACTTACGCGCCCAGTTGATCAGGGAATCGAGGCGCGTGGTCAGCACTTCCGGTAAAGCTTCGGCAATTACGTTTTCCAGACCCATTTAAACTTCCTTACTGTTACGCAGCCGTTCGCTGCTTTTCAATCTTTCGTGACTCCATATCGGCTAGTGCTCTTGCTTCGGCTTCCGCCTCGCGTCGTGCTCTCTCTCCCCAGTCAAACGCGCCCTTTTTGACGATATAGATGTAACCGACGAAGAGCAGACCTACGAAGATCATCATTTCGAGGTATGCAAACGTGCGCATCGCAGCGCCTTGCGCCGCGAGTGCCTTGTACACAGCCGCCCAGGGCACGAGAAAGATCACTTCTATATCGAACAGGATGAAGATCATCGCGATCAGGTAGAACTTCACCGAGAAGCGCTCGCGCGCGGAGCCCACCGGATCCTTACCACATTCATAAGGCATCAACTTCGTTCTGGTTCGCTTACGTTGTCCGACGAACTGAGACAGGAGGACGTTGCCCACCGCGAAGCCTGCCGCGACGATGAACATCAGCAGAATTGGTAAATAGTCGTAAAGACGAAAACTCATCTAACGCACACTATCACCGGCCGCTGAGCAATCGTCTGCGGTCAGTGTCACTCGGTCCACGAGATTGAGAATCATTGTACAAGCGTGATGCTAGTCGAACTGATCAAGGGTGTCAAGCAACGCATCTCGCGTGGATCAGGCCGGGAAAAATGCTCATTGACCGTGAAAAAATGCTTGTGTTAACGTTCAAGAAAACCCGCCTCGCGAGTGGGTTCAAGCGGCCGTCCTGACAAACTGTGATTACAGGATTCAACACCGATATCGAGCATGATGGCGTCGTCTATCATGTGCAAACCGAGGACAAGGGGCTCGACTCACCGATCATCCTCTCGCTCGTCTATGTGGGCGGCACGATCCTGGCCAGCAAACGCTCTCCTTATGAAGATCTGATCGCGACAGGTTTTAGTGATGAAGTGCTGTCTGAACGCCTCAAACGCCAGCACCGGCTGATCTGCGCCGCGATCAATCAGGGGCGTATCGACGATCTCAAAAAGATGAGCGGGCGCCCGAAAGTAGCGCCGCAAAAGTCTGTTGAGGAAGCTGCGCCCGAAGTCGAAACCGCATCGCCAGCTACGATCGAGGAGCCGTTTGAGATCGAATACTGGCCGGTGGCGCAGGAGTGGACGCCGCCGCCTACGCCGGAGGATGAAGAGCTCGCGGCAGTGATGGAGCCCGGTATGGAGCCGCGTTATGAGCCGGTGGATTTGACTGCGAAGCCACCTGAGCAGGAGCCGGAGATTGAAGAGCCCGTTGAAGTTGAGGAGCTGGTGAGTGAGCCCGATCTCGAAGATGGCTTATTTATAGAACTGCTCGACGACGACGAGTTCTACTCAGGAAAGCGTTATACGTTGCGAGTCTTAGTGAACAATCGCACGAATGGCGATGAGAAGCCGCTCGCGAATGTATCTGTGTCAGTGAAGGTGCTTGGCACGACGTTCAGGCCGTTGATTTATACGTTGAAGACCGAGAGTGACGGAGTGGCGAGTGTTAACACGGACATTCCGCAGTTTAACTCAGGCCGCGCCGCGGTATTGATCCGCGCGGTGACGAAAGACCAGGCCGCCGAGCTTCGCCGCATCATCCACCCCACAGAGTAGGCACAAAACGCACAAAAGAAGCGAATTAGCTTTTTTGTGCTTTTTGTGCTTTTTTGTGGCTAATGAAAGTCTTCGTCAATGGAGAGCTAAGAGAAGTTAAGATTTCTACCTTGGCAGAGTTGATCACCGAACTCGATTTGCCTGTAGCGCGGATAGCGATCGAACTCAATCGTGAGGTCGTGCGTCGTAGTGATTGGGACAGTACTATGTTAAAGGACGAGGATAGGATCGAGATTGTCCACTTCGTCGGTGGAGGGAAAAATTGATCATCGCAGGGCGACAGTTTTCATCGCGCTTAATTATTGGGACTGGAAAATATCGCAGCTACGAACAGATGCGGAGCGCGCATGAAGCTTCCGGGGCGGAGATGGTGACCGTTGCGGTGCGACGCGTGCCGCTGGATCGCAGTAGCGAGTCGTTTCTCGATTACCTGAGTCCTTCGCTTCAGATTCTTCCGAACACTGCAGGCTGTTACACCGCTGAAGACGCCGTTAGAACCGCCCGGCTCGCACGCGAAGCGTTACAGACAGATCTCTTGAAGCTCGAAGTCATCGGCGACCAGACGACGTTGTTTCCCGATAACGAGCAGACACTCGAAGCCGCGCGCATTCTCGTCAAAGAAGGTTTTGTCGTGCTGCCGTATTTCAATGACGATCTGATCATGGCGAAGAAACTGCTCGACGCGGGTTGTGCAGCGATCATGCCGCTCGCCGCGCCCATCGGATCGGGTCTGGGTGTTCAGAATCCCGCAAATCTGCGGATCATGCGCGAGCAGTTACCCGATGCGACGATGATTGTCGATGCAGGTGTGGGGACGGCGAGTGACGCGGCAATCGCGATGGAGCTTGGCGCCGATGGTGTTTTGATGAACACCGCTATCGCAGAGTCTGAAGATCCGGCGAAGATGGCGACAGCGATGAAGCTCGCAATCGAGGCTGGGAGATTAGCTTACGAGGCTGGCCGTATGCCGAAGCGGTTGTACGCGAGCGCGTCCAGTCCCTTGTCAGGCGTGATCAAGTAGTCAGACAGATTTTAGTGAGAGCGTGATCTGCTCCTGTTCGCGCATGACGCGATCGCCGAGCTCCGTAGTTGATATCGTCGGATATGCTCCGGGTTTTACGCGCAGGCAGCGCGCCTCGATCAAGGCATCGATGTAGACTTCTAACTCGTCGTTCGCCATATCTCTTAACAATCCATACGTCGACAACTCATTGAGCTGCGCGGTCAGTAACTGCTTTGCCGATGACCCGCGTAATGTCTGGATCAACATCTTCCTCCCGAAGCGTCCATTCATACGTTTCGCACATGCGAGTATCTTTCGAACGCGCAGTAATTCATCGTCCGTCGGTGCGCGTGGAGAGAAGTCAATAGGTGCTGAGGGAATTGATGTGTTTGTTGTTGGTTCGCAGTTACCGCACGTCCCACACAGCCGCTCGCTTTTTCGATCGCCAAAATAGTTGAGGATGTAGGCGCGATAACAACGATCCGTGTAGCAGAAGTCGATCATCGCGCGTAGCTTGCGTCGTTCAAGCTCGCCACGACGTGAGATATCTGCCGGATCGATACGCAGCTTCGCGACGGGCTCATTGTCGAGCATGATGATGCTGCGGCCCTGTTGCGCGCCACGTCCGCCACGATTCAGCGCGGGCGCCGTGCGTTGAATGTGTCCGGCGCGCTCGAGTATGTATAGTGCGGATTGCACCGCCATCTCGTTGGTCTCGCCTGATCGCCGCGCGATCTCCTGCGTCGAAAGCTCGATTCGTTTGAGCTCCGTCCCTGCGAGTGAGTCGTAAACCTGTTTGATGACGCTGATGTTTGGATACGAGCCTTCGATGAAGAAGTCGTGTGTGTTTTTGTCGGCGTAGTTGAAGAGCAGGACGCACTTCGATGGCAGGCCATCGCGACCGGCGCGCCCGATCTCCTGGTAAAACGCTTCGATCGAGCCCGGCATCTGGTAATGGACCACGAAGCGAATGTCAGGTTTGTCGATGCCCATTCCGAAGGCGTTCGTAGCGACGATCATCTGCGTGCGTCCGCTCATGAAATTGTCCTGCGCGCGGACGCGTAGGGCGTCGGTCATGCCTGCGTGGTATTCCGACACTTTGAGATCGAGCGCTCTCAGTTTCGCCCCAACCTGTTCCACTGCTTTTCGTGTCGAGGCGTAGATGATTCCTGAACCGGGGTTCTCGCGAGCGAGATTGCGAATACGTGCGATCTTTTGTTTCTCTCGCTCGGTGTGATCTACTTCGATCGATAGATTCGGACGGTCGAAACCGCTGACAAACGTTTGCGGGCGATCGAGACCGAGCTGCTGAATGATGTCGGAGCGGACGTACGGCGTGGCTGTCGCGGTGAGTGCGAGAGTTTGGACTTTGGGCAGCGACTTGATGACGTTGCGCAGGCGCAGGTAGTCGGGACGGAAGTCGTGACCCCAGGTTGAGATGCAATGCGCTTCGTCGACTGCGAAGAGCGAGATCGGGATTTGTTGTAGTGCCGCGTTGAAGCGGCTGCTGCGAAACCGTTCGGGGGCGATGTAGACGAGTTTATGCTCGCGGCGTCGGAGGGCGTCGATGCGCGCGCGCTGTTCCGATTCGGAGATTGAGCTGTTGATGAAGGTCGCGGGCAGTCCGCGAGCTAGCAATGCATCGACTTGATCCTTCATCAATGCGATCAAAGGAGACACGACGAGTGTGACTCCGTCGAGGATCATCGCCGGTAGTTGATAGCAGAGAGACTTGCCGCTGCCGGTCGGCATCACGACAACAGCGTCTTTGCCTTCGAGGATCGAGCCGATCACTTCGCGTTGGCCTTCGCGAAAGTCTTCGAAGCCGAAGTGCTGGCGGAGCGAAGCGACTGCGTCCGTGAGCGAATGCATGCGTGCGAGTCTATAACACGGATCTTACGGATCAGTGCAAATCCGTGGCAAAAAATTTGAATTTCTCGGGTTGGGCGGGCCGAGAGCGAAGTCAGCAACGTTGTTGCGCGTGTCTGTGCAGCCGGCCGCAGCGCGTAAGATCGCGTTTGTATTGCTCGGCGTGGGGGCAGGAGCGGAGCCTTTGAAACAGTTGGCCGTGCTGCCGTAGCCGACGAGATCGACGATGTTCGGATCGTTCGGACATGTGGTGGTTAATGCGGTTGTGGATTTGATCAACGCCACTTTCCCGGAGCCGGCCGCCATAGCAATCGTTCCTGTTGCATCAGGCGCCGTTAACAAGGCGCCGTTACTGCCGCCCGAGCTTTCCTGGATCAGGTAATACTGTCCTGGATTCAGAGTGACGGAGGTAAGCGGCGTGAGGGACCAAGTCGACGCTGTCGCGCTCGCGTACTGCACCGACCAACCACTGAGATTAACCGGTGAATGACCGGCGTTGAAGATCTCGATGAAGTCATTACGAAACGGCGCGCCGGCATTGCCGCCACCACCGAAGACCTGGCTGATCACGATGTGCGGCGATGAATCGGGCGACGGTGTTGGAGTTGGTGTTGGTGAAGGACTCGGCGACGGAGATGGCGTCGGAGTCGGAGTGGGTGTTGGTGTCGCTCCTATTAGTGTTAGCGAGACCGAATTGCTCAGCACACCATCCGCTGACACGACGAGTGTTGATTTTCCCGCGCCGCGCAATTCGGCAGGCACTAGAACGTGAATCTCGTCGAGTCCCGGCAAACTGGCTGGCACGACAGTCTCCACGATTACGGGTTTACCGTTGATCGTCACTGATACGCTGTGTGCCTGTGCGACACCAGTTACAAATATCGATAGTCGTAAACTTCCTTTCGAAGGATCAAACGGTCCGGGCGTCAGCGTGTCGGAATTTAAGATGATCGCTTCACCGGCAACATTGAACACACCGGGCGCTGTTGTTGAAATGATGGCCTCAGCCTTCGACTGCAACCCGTCTGCATTTGTGACCAAAAACTCGGCCGGACCGGCGACTAGTCCGCTCGGCACAACAAACAGAACCTCGTTCGCAGAGACATAAATGATTCGCGCCGCCTGACCATTGACTGTCACAGTGGTACCAGCAAGCGAGAACGGCAGCTCGCCATTGCTGAAATCGGCCGTTTCAGTTTTGATCGCGAGCGCATTTCCGCGAATACCCGCAATGCTGCCCGGTGCAATGTCCTTCAACTGTGGCGCCGCAGCATTTACGACAGTCGCTGTTCCAACCGCTCGCGGCGCGATCGTCGCGACATAGATCTCACTGTTGTTTCTAAGATCATCATCACTCACCGTCCCGGAAAGTATGCGTGGAAAATTGAACGCCACCACACTCCCATCGAAATTGAGCGACGAAACCACCTCACCAGTCGCTGAAGAAGGCGCACTCGTGATTTGCTGAAAAACACCAGTTGGCAGATCGAGTACATAAAGCTCAACACCACCATCACTCGGTCCAATTACCCGCCTTCGCGTCGCAAACGTCATACGCCGTCCGTCACCGCTGATCGTCGGCTGCAACTCAACATCGACCGCCCTCGATCCCAAATTTGTTAACTGCCGAACCGACTCATCACGCCCATCAAACATAAAAACCTGCGTCTGATTCAGCCCCGTAGCAGCCGAATAGACCACACGCATCCCATCATTACTCACGGCCCGCCCCTCAACCACCGACATTTCCGCCACATCCTTCGCCAGCACACGACTCGCCAGCGTCCGCGTATCAATCCGTATTAAATCCGCGGCATCCGCGTTCAAATTTTTCCTCTTGTAATAAACCCATCGGGCATCACCACTAATCTTCGGACTCACGCCGCTGCCCAACCGCGTAAACTTCCGCTCCAACGTGTCATAAACAACAATCTCTCCATTCGACGAAAACGCCACAGTGCGACCATCATTCGAGATCGACGGCTGAAAATTCTCACCACTTGTAGTCAACTGATCGAGCTTCACACCATCGAACAGAAAAATCTCCGAATTCCGATCGGCATTTCGCCCGACGAGATCCTCTCTCGACGCAAACACCACCGTCCGAGCATCACCAGACATCGCCGGACACACCGCACGCGTCCTACCAAGCTCGACAAACGACGGATCAGCCCGCAACACGCGAAACGAAGCACTTCCGCCCGTATTCGCGAGATCCGCGGACGACTCAAAAACAATCGTGCGCCCGTCATCACTGATCGTCGGATTGAGATTGAGCACGTGCTCCGGCGTGTTTGTAACCCGCGTGAGCGTTGAAACTGATCGCACACGTCCCGGTCCATACAAAGCAATGGCGATGAAAGTAAAAACGGTGATGAGGAAAAAGGTTGCGAGACGAAGCATCGTGAGGTTGCTCCTTACTTAAATTTTTCTGCGCATTCTACACACATATTAAATAATTTCAAGCAGAATCTATTGGTGGTATTCTCGACGCCGAGAAAAATCAGATGAGAATACTCGTAAGTGGTTCACATGGACTCGTCGGCAAGGCGCTTATCAATTCTCTAAGATCTGACAGCCACGAAATCGTTCGTCTCGTGCGAGGCAAGCCCGCTGGCGCTACAGAAATCGAGTGGCATCCGAATCAGGAAAAGATCGATGCCGCGGCACTCGAAGGCATCGACGCTGCTGTCCATCTCGCCGGTGAAAGCATCGCCAGCGGCCGTTGGACCGACGAGAAAAAGCTTGCTATTCGCGATAGCCGCGTCAAAGGGACGGCGCTCTTGAGCGATGCACTCGCGCGACTGTCGCGTCCGCCATCAGTGTTCGTGAGCGCGTCGGCGATTGGTTACTACGGCAATCGTGGCGATGAGTTGTTGACCGAGAAGAGCGCGCCCGGCGACGACTTCCTCGCGAGCGTGTGTGTCGAATGGGAGAATGCCACGATACCCACGATCGAGAAGGGAATCAGAACTGTCCACGCGCGCTTCGGCATCATTCTCGATCCGAAGGAAGGCGCGTTAGGCAAGATGCTGACGCCTTTTCGCATGGGGATTGGCGGGCGCGTCGGTGATGGCAAGCAGTGGATGAGCTGGATCGATATCGAGGACGTTGTTAATGGCTTGAAATTCTTGATTGAAGGATCGGTTGTTGGACCAGTGAACTTTGTCGCGCCGAATCCGGTGACGAATGCGGAGTTTACGAAGACGCTGGGCCGTGCGCTGTCGAAGCCGACGCTGATTCCCGTGCCGGCGTTTGCGGCGCGGTTGGCGTTCGGTGAAATGGGTGAAGCGCTGTTGTTATCAGGGCAAAGGGTCAAGCCGGGCGTGTTACAACAAAGTGGCTTCAGTTTCGCTTATTCCACGCTGGACTCGGCACTAAGACATCTTCTGGACGCGGATAAACGCGGATAAAGACGTGGATCAGATGCTGAATTCCGGGAGAGCCTGGAATACTTCGAGTGCATATTTGACGTTTCCGAACGGGGCTGACACCTGCACACCCTGAATCTCATCACGCACTTCCAGCAACGACTCGCGCGCGATCTTCAACCCTTCGTCACGCCCGGCTTCCTTGCTGATGTTTGAAGCCGCGCGCATGCGGTCCATGATCGACGGCGTCACGCGCACCCCCGGCACCTCGTTATGCAGAAACTCCGCGTTGCGATACGAGACGAGTGGCCAGATGCCCGCAATGATCGGAATGCGCACGTGCTCGATGCGTTTCAGAAAATCACGCAGTTGACCGGTATCAAACACAGGCTGCGTGATTGCATACTGCGCGCCTGCTTCCACCTTCCATTCGAAGCGCTTGATCTCTTCGTCGAGATTGATCGCTCCCGGATTCACGCCCACGCCGATACAAAACGACGTCGGCTCGCCGATTGGATTGTTGCCGAGGTCGAGACCATGATTCAGTTTGTTGACCATGTTCGTCAGACCAATCGAGTCGATATCGAAGACGGCGGTCGCGTCCGGGTATGGTCCCATCTTCGGCGGATCGCCCGTGATCACTAAAATATTTCGTAGACCGAGCGCGGCTGCGCCGAGCAGATCAGACATCATGCCGAGCAGATTCCGGTCGCGGCAGCAATAGTGCAACACCGATTCGATCCCGATCTGTTGTTCGACTAAAACAGCAGTCGCGATCGCACTCATGCGCGATTGCGCACGCGCACCATCGGGAATGTTCACACCATCGACACCGGCTTCTTTCAGCAAGCGAATCGAGTCGAGCGTCTTCTTCGCGTCGACACCTTTCGGCGGCAGCACCTCGACTGAAGTCACAAACTCGCCAAGCGCGATCTTGCGTCCCCAGTTCGAACGCTCCTCAGGCGGAACTACATGAATATCCGGCGGTGTTGTTTCGACTGTCGCCGTTCCGCCATCACTGAACGCCACGCGGTGTGTTCGTGGGGAAGCGGCGCGCACTGAATCGGAAATCAGCTTGATGTGCGCGGGTGTCGTACCGCAGCAACCACCAATAAACTTCGCGCCCGATTGAATAAACCGTTTCGCAAATTTCGACATGTACTCAGGCGAGCACATGTAAAACTGTCGTCCTTGCACGTCACGCGGCAGTCCGGCGTTTGGCTGTGCTGAAAGTTTCTTCTTCGTGACCTCGCGCATCTTCTCGAGCGCGCTGAGAATGATCGCTGGTCCGACGCCGCAGTTTAGACCAATAACGTCTGCGCCCCACTCGTCGAGACGCTCAGTAAACAGTTCCGGCGTGGTGCCAAACATCGTGTTGCCGTCAGTCATGATCGTCATCTGCGCGATGATCGGCAGATCGCAGAGCTCACGAATAGCAGCGATCGCCTGGCGGATCTCTGACACGTCAGAAAAAGTTTCGAGGCAGAAGAGATCGACACCGCCTTCAAGCAACGCGACCGCTTGCGCCTTAAACATCTCGCGCGCCTCTGCATACGAAGTTGGACCATACGGCTCGATACGCAACCCGAGTGGTCCAATCGCGCCCGCGACGTATGCGCGCTCGCCGGCGGCCTCCTGCGCCACCCGCGCGGCGATCGCGTTGATCTCGTGCAGATTCGCTTCGAGTCCGTACTGCTGGAGTTTATGTGCGGTGGCGCCAAACGTGTTGGTCTCGATGATGTCGGCGCCGGCGCGAATGTATTCAGTGTGAATCTCACGGACCAGATCCGGATTGCTGAGATTCAACTCGTCGTAGCAACGATTAATGTAGACACCCTTGGCGTAGAGCATCGTGCCCATTGCGCCATCAACAACGAGGATGCGATCGCTGGAGAGAATTTCTTGAAATGTTTGCATCTTCTTGAAGCAATGAAAAAGTCCCGCGCCAAACAACGCGGGACTTCAAATCGGTTTGAAGTTTTTCGGGTCTCTGCTGCCTGCCCGAGCTGTTTAGCTGGTTATTTTACGTGGCCGCAAGTCGCCTTAACTCACCACGCGTGTCATCGGTGCTTATACGCCCCGCAGACCACGGCTGTCAAGTTTCGCCAATGCCTCAAAAGTCGATCACGCTCGCCTCGTTGGCTGGAAGTTTTGCCACAAAGAGGCGCATAAAACTCAAAAATCAGCAGAACCTGTTTGAGCTTTTTGTGCTTTCTTGTGGCTAGAAGATCCTTAAGAGACGCGAAGCTTTGCCTCAAAAGTCAGAAATCATTGTTGGCTCGGGTCAGTACAGAGAGCGGTAGCGACCTGGTAAGTGATCAGCATGCGATATTCCTAATGATTTCTTGACCTCCATAGTTGGACCAGGTCGCTACCGCTCTCTGTACTGACCCGATCCAAGTGCGATTACTACTTTTGAGGCAAAGCC
>Ga0207650_10000082_pt1 | contig 128722 bp, 130 predicted proteins | sample KBSS63metaG_FD_184325 | JGI IMG/M metagenome (GOLD analysis project Ga0207650, IMG submission 184325) | Switchgrass rhizosphere microbial communities from Kellogg Biological Station, Michigan, USA - KBS S6-3 metaG (SPAdes) (version 2) | ecosystem: Host-associated > Plants > Roots >...
GGTGATGATCGGCTTCTGTCCGGTGATCTGTCCCAGCTCGTCGACGGCGCTGTCGAGGATCTTGGCGTTCGAGATCGCTTCGCCCATCCCCATGTTGAGGACGACCTTCTCGATCTTGGGAACAGCCATCGGGTTCTTGATCCCGAACTGGTCCTGGATCTTCTTTCTGACTTCGGTCTGGTAGAGCTCTTTGAGTCGTGATGCCATTGGGTTTTCCTGGTTCCTTCCGGGCCGGCGTTGTACGGCCCCGTTCGGGGTGTGGGGGTGGGGAGTTGGGGGTGGGAGCTAAGCCTTTCTGCGTGCTTTGCTACCACCCCCCACTCCCCACAACCTACTCCCCGGTGATCACATCTCCGTATCGCACTTCCTGCAGTACCGCGCGCTGCCTTCAGCGGTGCGGTGCGAACCGGTGCGGGTCGGTTTGTCGCAGCTCGGACAGACCACCTGCAGGTTCGAGAGCTTGATCGGCGCCTCGCGCTCGAGGACGCCGCCGCCCACGTTCTTCTGCGGGTTGGGCTTGGTGTGTTTCTTCATCATGTTCGCGCGCTCGACGATGGCCGTGCCCTTCGTCGCGTTCACGCGCAGGACTTTGCCCTGTTTGCCGCGGTCCTTGCCCGTGAGGATGAGGACCGTGTCGTTCTTCTTGACGTGCGGTTTGACGCGCACGATTTCTTTTTGCTTCGTCGGATTTCCGTACATTTGCGTTGCTCCGTTAGATGACTTCGGGCGCGAGCGAGATGATCTTCATGAACTTCCGCTCGCGCAGCTCGCGGGCGACCGGACCGAAGACGCGCGTACCGACCGGCTCACGTGCGTCGTTGATGAGAACGGCCGCGTTGTCGTCGAATTTGATGTACGAACCGTCGCGGCGGCGGCTCTCTTTCACGGTGCGGACGATGACGGCCTTGACCACAGCGCCCTTCTTGACGGTGCCGTCCGGCGAGGCTTCCTTGACCGAGGCCGTGATGACGTCGCCGAGGTGCGCGTACTGGCCGGCAGTCGATCCGCCCAGCATCTTGATGCAGGCGATCTTCTTCGCGCCGGTGTTGTCGGCCACCTGTAAAACTGTTCCCATCTGAATCATGACTAGTCCCTCTGTCTGCGGTTGTCGGTTATCGGTTGTCGGTTGCTCCGCCTGGGCTCAACTGACAACCGAAAACCGACAACCGGCAACTTAGCTCGACTTCTCGATGACTTCGCGCACTGCCCAACGCTTCCGCTTCGAGAGCGGACGCGACTCCTCGATGACCACGCGGTCGCCCACGTTGAGGGCGTTCTCGGCGTGCGCGAGGAACTTGCTGGTGCGCTTGATGTACTTCTGATACATCCCGTGCTTGACGAGGTTTTCCACGGCCACGACGACGGTCTTCTGCATCTTGTTCGACACGACGACGCCGGTCTTGGTGCGCTCGTTCTTGCTCTTGGTTTCTTCCGTTGCAGCCATGGCTAACCTCTCGCCTTTTCACCCAGGAGGGTCTTGATGCGGGCGATCTCGCGCCGCACTTCTTTCACCTTCGACGGCGCTTCCATACGGCCCGTGGCGCGCTGAAAGCGAAGCTTGTAAAGCTGCTCGCTCAGCTCTTTCTCACGGGTCTCGAGCTCGCCCTCGCTCTTCTCGCGCATCTGACTCGTTTTCATTCACCCACCTCGGTCTGTTCGCGCGTGACGAAGCGCGTCTTGATCGGAAGCTTGTGCGCGGCCAGCCGCAATGCTTCCTCGGCGATCTCACGCGTCACGCCTTCCATCTCGTAGAGGATGCGGGCCGGCTTGATCACGCATACCCATTCTTCCGGAGCACCTTTGCCCTTGCCCATACGGGTTTCGAGCGGCTTCTTGGTGATCGGCTTGTCGGGGAAGATGCGGATCCAGATCTTGCCGCCGCGCTTGACGTGACGGGTCATGGCGATACGGGCAGCCTCGATCTGGCGCGCCGTTACCCAGCCCGCTTCCATCGCCTGCAGCCCGAAGTCTCCGAACGAGACCTTCGCTCCGCGCGTGGCGTTGCCGCGGCGGCGTCCGCGCTGCTGTTTTCTGAACTTAACTTTCTTCGGCATCATCATGATGCGGTTTCTCCTGAGCTACGTCGTTGCGACTACTGCGGACGGCGGCGGCTGCGCGCTTTGGCCATCTCGCCTTTGAAGATCCACACCTTGACGCCGATGATTCCGTACGTCGTCTTGGCCAGGGCCAGACCGTAATCGATGTCGGCCTTGAGCGTGTGCAGCGGAAGGCGTCCGTCCTGGTACCACTCGGTGCGCGCGATTTCGGCGCCGTTCAGGCGCCCGCCCACGCGGACCTTGATGCCCTTCGCGCCGAAGCGGAAGGCCGATTCCATGGCCTTCTTCATGGCGCGCCGGAAAGCGATGCGGCGCTCGAGCTGGGTGGCGATGTTCTCGGCCACGAGCTGGGCGTCGAGCTCCGGACGCTGGATTTCCTGGATATTGATGTAGACCTCGCCGTTGACCATCTTCTGCAACTCGTCGCGCAGCTTGTCGACCTCGGCGCCCTTGCGTCCGATGATGATGCCGGGACGCGAGGTGTAGATGTTGATGCGCATCTTGTTCGCCGTGCGCTCGATGTCGATCTCCGAGACTCCGGCGTGCGAGAGGCGCTTCTTCAGATCATCGCGAAGCTTCAGATCGCGATGCAGCGTCTCGGCGTAAGCCTTCCCCGCAAACCAGCGGGAGTGCCACGTCTTGTTGAAACCGAGCCGAAATCCGTAGGGGTTGACCTTCTGACCCAAGATAGCCTCCGTTATTTCGCGCGGGCGCGGCCTTTGCCGCCGCTCCGCTCGTTGACCGCTTTGACTTCGTCCGACACATGCACCGTCACGTGCGCCTGCCGCTTCTGGATGCGATAGGCACGTCCCATCGGCGCCGGCTGGATGCGCTTCTCGCGCGGTCCCTCGTTGACGTAAATCTTCGAGACCACCAGCTCGTCGGTGTCGAGGTTCGCTTCCTTGACCTCGGCATTGGCAGCCGCCGAGCGCACCAGCTTCTCCAGATCCTTCGCGCACGTTTTCTTCGTGAACCGGAGGATCTGAATCGCTTCGTCGACCTTCTTTCCGCGCACCAGGTCGGCCACGAGGCGGACCTTCTGCGGGGACATCTTCAAATACCTGAGAGTTGCAGTCGCTTCCATCGGATTGTCCTTACTTGCCAGCCGGCTTGGCCGTCTTTTCGACTTTCTTGCCGCTGTGTCCTTTGAACGTGCGCGTCATCGAGAACTCGCCCAGCTTGTGGCCGACCATGTTCTCGGAGATGTAGACCGGCACGAACTTGCGCCCGTTGTGGACGGCAATGGTGTGGCCGACCATGTCCGGGATGACGGTGGAGCGTCGCGACCAGGTCTTGATGACCTTCTTGTCGCGCTCGCGGTTCATCGTGTCGACTTTCTTCTGCAGGTGCTCGTCGATGAACGGGCCCTTCTTGAGTGAACGTGCCATTACTTGGTTCTCCGCTTGACGATGAACTTGTTCGTGCGCTTGTTCTTGCGGGTCTTGTGGCCCTTGGTGGGCTTGCCCCACGGCGTGACCGGATGACGGCCGCCCGAGGTCTTGCCCTCGCCGCCGCCAAGCGGGTGATCGACAGGATTCATCGAGACGCCGCGGTTGTGCGGCTTCTTGCCGCGGTGACGCGTGCGTCCGGCCTTACCGATCGAAACGTTCTCGTGCTCGAGATTGCCGACCTGGCCGATCGTGGCGTAGCAGCGGATGTGCACCTTGCGCATCTCGCTGGACGGAAGACGGAGTGTCGCCCAGTCGTCTTCGCGCGCCATGAGCTGCGCGAAGGCGCCGGCCGAGCGGGCCATCTGGCCGCCCTTCCCTTCCTTCAGCTCGATGTTGTGAATCGTCGTGCCGAGGGGGATTTTCGAGAGCGGAAGCGAGTTGCCGACCAGGATGTCCGCATCCGGACCGGACGTAATCGTCGCGCCGACTTCCAGCCCGTTCGGGGCCAGGATGTAGCGCTTCTCGCCGTCCGCGTAGTTGAGCAGGGCGATGCGTGCCGTGCGGTTCGGGTCGTACTCGATCGCGGCCACTTTGGCCGGGATGCCGTGTTTGTCGCGGCGGAAGTCGATCTCGCGGTACTTCTGCTTGTGACCGCCGCCGATGAAGCGCGAGGTGATCCGGCCGATGGCATTGCGGCCGCCGGTCTTCGGCTTCCCCTTCGTGAGCGCCTTCTCGGGCTTCGTCTTCGTAATCTCATCGAACGTGTGATGAGACTGAAAACGGATGCCGGCGGAAGTCGGCTTGTATTTTTTGACAGGCATAGTGTCCTCTGTTTATCGCCTATTCGGGGGTTACACGCCCTCGATGAAATCGGGCGCCTTTTCTCCCGCCATGAGCCGCACGTAAGCCTTGCGCCAGTCGCGGCGCTTGCCCTGATAACGGCCCATTCGTTTGATCTTGCCGCGGACGTTGAAGAGCCGGACTTCCTGGACCTTCACCTTGAAGAGCTCTTCGACGGCCGTTTTGACCTGAATCTTGTTCGCCTTCGAGTCGACCTCGAACGCGATGATGTTGTCGCCGGCTTCGCGCATCATCGTCGACTTCTCGGTGACGAGCGGGCGGCGGATGATCTGGTTCGAATTCATGATTCGAGTGCCTCCGTCAGACGCTGCAGCGCGTCCTGGCTGAGCACGACGTAGCGCGCGTTGACGACGTCGTAGACGGTCACGTGCAGCGCATCGACGAGCGTCAGCTTGGGGTTGTTGCGCGAGGCCAGCATGAGGTTCGCGTTGTCGAGCGAATCGACGAGCAGCGCTTTGCCGTCGACGCCGATCCCGGTGAACTTCTCGGCCAGCGCCTTCGTCTTCGCTTCGTCGACGGCGAGGTCATTGAGAAGGACGAGCTTCCCTTCCTTGACCCGCCGCGAGAGCGCCGACTTCAGCGCGTTCTTCTTCTCCTTCGCGTTCATCTTGTAGGAGTAATCGCGGGGAGTAGGACCGAAGACCGTGCCGCCGTGGCGGTGAATCGGAGGACGGTTGCCGCCCTGGCGCGCGCGGCCGGTGCCCTTCTGGCGGAACGGCTTCTTGCCCGAGCCGCTGACTTCCGAGCGGTTCTTGATCTTGTGCGTGCCCTGGCGCAGCGAGGCGAGATAGTTGCGCACCGCCTCGTGAATCAGGTGCTCTTTGTACGGATAGGCGAAGATCGCCTCCGGCAGGTCGACCGAGCCGACCTTCTTGTTGTTCCAGTCTTTGATGTCGATGGTCGGCATGTTATTCACCCCGCTTCCCGTTCCTGGAGAAGCGCACGACCACGAGGCCGTTGCGTCCGCCCGGAACTGCTCCGCGGATGTAGAGCAGGTTGTTCTCGGCGTCCACCTTCGCAACGCGGAGATTCTTGACGGTGACCTGATCGCCGCCCATCCGGCCGCCCATGCGCATGCCCTTCATGACGCGCGACGGGAACGCCGAGGCGCCGATCGAGCCGGGTGCGCGATGGAACATCGAGCCGTGCGTGGCCCGGCCGCCGGCGAAGTGATGACGCTTCATCACGCCCTGGAAGCCTTTGCCCTTCGACTGGCCGACGACGTCGATCGAGTCGCCCGCCTTGAAGATGTCCACCTGGACGCGGTCTCCGACGTTGGCGTCGCCTTCGTACGGAAACTCGACCAGCGTCCGCACCGGCGGGATGCCTGCCTTCTCGAAGTGTCCGCGCGCCGCGCTGGTGATGCGTCGGTTGGAGATCTTCTCCACGAGGCCGACCTGGACGGCGTCATAGCCATCCTTCTCGGCGGTCTTTTTCTGTACCACGAGGCAAGGTCCGGCCTGGATGATCGTCACCGGGACGAGTGCACCGTCGTCGGCGAACACCTGGGTCATCCCCATCTTCTTGCCAATGATTCCTTCGATTGCCATGTCGTTCACCTTGGAACCTTTCGGTTCGTGTGTGTCCCCTGAAAAGCTCTTAGCTGTTAGCTCTAAGCTCTTAGGAGCGCGAGCTGCCAGTTCCTCTCTCTTCGCTCTTTCTGCCGCGCTCCGGTTCCGTTCCCCTAAGAGCTACGAGCTAAGAGCTAAGAGCTACTTCCCGAAAGCCTTGATCTCCACATCCACACCAGCCGGAAGCTCGAGCTTCATGAGCGCGTCGACCGTCTGGGTCGTCGGCTCGAGAATGTCGAGCAGCCGCTTGTGCGTCCGCATCTCGAACTGCTCCCGCGACTTCTTGTCGACGTGCGGGCTGCGCAGAACCGTGTAGCGGGCGATCTGCGTCGGCAGAGGGATCGGTCCCGCCACCTTCGCGCCCGTGCGCTTGGCCGTGTCGACGATTTCGGACGTCGACTGGTCGAGAACGCGGTAGTCGTACGCTTTCAGACGGATGCGGATTTTTTCGTTCATCATGATTTCGGCACCTTATAAAGAACATAAAGCCGGGGAGTGACCCCCGGCTTTCGAATGATTACTCGATCACTTCCGTGACCGTGCCGGCGCCGACGGTGCGGCCGCCTTCACGGATTGCGAAGCGGAGACCCTTCTCCATGGCGATCGGGTGAATGAGCTGAATGGTGAGCGAGGTGTTGTCGCCCGGCATGACCATCTCCGCTCCCTCGGCCAGCGACGCCACGCCCGTGATGTCGGTGGTGCGGAAGTAGAACTGCGGACGGTAGCCGTTGAAGAACGGAGTGTGACGTCCGCCCTCTTCCTTGGTCAGGATGTAGACCTCGGCCTTGAACTTCGTGTGCGGAGTGATCGAGCCCGGCTTGGCGCAAACCTGACCGCGCTCGACGTCCTTGCGCTCCACGCCGCGGAGCAGGAGACCGACGTTGTCGCCGGCCTGGCCCTGATCGAGCAGCTTGCGGAACATCTCGACGCCCGTGACGACCTTCTTGATGGTCGGACGGATGCCGACGATCTCGATTTCCTCACCGACCTTGACGATGCCACGCTCGATACGGCCGGTCACGACCGTGCCGCGGCCCGAGATCGAGAAGATGTCCTCGACCGGCATCAGGAACGGCTTGTCGATGGCGCGCTCCGGCAGCGGGATGTAGCTGTCGACAGCGTCCATCAGCTCGACGATCTTCTTGCCCCACTCGCTGTTCGCGTCGCCGCTGTCGAGAGCCTTCAGCGCCGAAACGCGGACGACCGGGATGTCGTCGCCGGGGAATTCATACGAGCTGAGAAGCTCGCGCACTTCGAGCTCGACGAGGTCGAGCAGCTCCGGATCGTCAACCATGTCGACCTTGTTCAGGGCGACGACGATGTACGGAACGCCGACCTGGCGGGCCAGCAGGATGTGCTCGCGCGTCTGCGGCATCGGGCCGTCAGCAGCGGAGACGACCAGGATCGCGCCGTCCATCTGCGCGGCGCCGGTGATCATGTTCTTGACGTAGTCGGCGTGGCCCGGGCAGTCGACGTGCGCGTAATGGCGCTTTTCCGTCGAATACTCGACGTGCGCGGTGGCGATGGTGATGCCGCGCTCGCGCTCTTCCGGCGCCTTGTCGATCATGTCGAAGGAGGTAAACGTAGCCGTTCCCTTCGAGGCCAGAATCTTGGTGATTGCCGCGGTCAGCGTGGTCTTGCCGTGGTCGACGTGACCGATCGTGCCGACGTTCACGTGAGGCTTACTGCGATCGAATTTCTCTTTAGCCATTGAAGTCTCCTGCTTGTTCTTTTCTTCGCGACGAAAACTGGTTTCGTTTCTTTAGATTCGTTGTGTGGTGCCCGCGGACTTGGCGATGACTTCCTCGGACACGGTCTTCGGGGCCGGCTCGTAAGCCAGGAACTGCATCGTGTAGCTGGCGCGTCCCTGCGACATCGAGCGCACCTGGGTTGCGTAACCGAACATCTCCGACAGCGGCACGTGCGCGCGAATGACTTTCGCGCCGGCGCGCTCTTCCATCGCCTGGATCTTGCCGCGGCGGCGGGAGAGATCGCCCATGACGTCGCCGGCGTAGTCTTCCGGCGTCACGACTTCGACGTCCATGATCGGCTCGAGCAGAATCGGACCGGCTTTCTTCGCGCCTTCCTGGAAGGCCATCGAACCGGCGATCTTGAACGCCATTTCCGACGAGTCGACGTCGTGGTACGAGCCGTCGTACAGAATCGCGCGGACGCCGGTGATCGGGTAGCCCGCCAGGATTCCGCGCTCGAGCGCTTCCTTGATGCCCTGCTCGGTCGGCTTGATGAACTCGCGCGGGACGGATCCGCCGACCACTTCGTTGATGAACTCGAACCCGCCTTCCGGCATCGGCTCGAAGCGCATCTTGACGTGGCCGTACTGACCCTTACCGCCCGACTGCCGCACGAACTTGCCCTCGGCTTCCGACTTCCGCGTGATCGCTTCGCGATACGCGACCTGCGGCTTGCCGACGTTGGCGGCGACGTTGAACTCGCGCACCATGCGGTCGACGATGATCTCGAGGTGCAGCTCTCCCATCCCACGGATGATGGTCTGGTTCGTTTCCGGGTCCGTGTGGACCTTGAACGTCGGATCTTCCTGCATGAGCTTCGCAAGCGCGACGCCCATCTTTTCCTGATCGACTTTCGTCTTCGGCTCGATGGCGACGGCGATGACCGGCTCGGGGAACGTCATCGTCTCGAGGACGATCGGCTTGTCCTTGTCGCAGATCGTGTCGCCGGTGGTGACGCTGCGCAGACCGACGGCCGCGCCGATGTCGCCGGCCCACACTTCCTTGATCTCTTCGCGCTTGTTCGCGTGCATCTGCAGCAGGCGTCCGATGCGCTCCGAGTTGCCCTTCGTCGTGTTGAGCACCGAGGTGCCCGACTCGACGTGGCCGGAGTAGACGCGGAAGAACGCGAGCTGGCCGACGAACGGGTCGGTCATGATCTTGAAGACGAGTGCGGCGAACGGCTCGTCATCCGAGGCCTTGCGCTCGGTGAACGACTCGTCGTCCGGATCGACGCCCTTGACCGGCGGGATGTCCAGCGGCGAAGGGAGATAGTCGACCACGCTGTCGAGCAGCGGCTGGACGCCTTTGTTCTTGAACGCCGATCCGCACATGACCGGCGTGATCTTCTGGGCGATGGTGGCCTCGCGAAGAGCGGCCTTCAGCTCGTCGATCTGCAGCGGCTCGCCGGCCAGATACTTCTCCAGCAGCTCGTCGTGCTGCTCGGCGATCGACTCGACCATCTTCTCGCGAAGATGCTCGGCCTCTTCGCGGAGCTCGGCCGGGATCTCGGTGACTTCGAACTTCGCGCCGAGGGTTTCGTCGTTGAAGACCAGCGCCTTCATCTGCACGAGGTCGATGACGCCCTTGAACTTGTCCTCGGCTCCGATCGGGAGCTGGAGAGGAACGGCGTTCTTTCCGAGCTTGGTGCGGATCTGGTTGACCACGGCGGTGAAGTTCGCGCCGATGCGGTCCATCTTGTTGATGAAGGCGATGCGCGGCACGCCGTACTTGTCGGCCTGACGCCAAACCGTCTCCGACTGCGGCTCGACGCCGCCGACGGCGCAGAAAACGCCGACCGCGCCATCGAGGACGCGCAGCGAACGCTCCACTTCGACCGTGAAGTCGACGTGGCCGGGAGTGTCGATGATGTTGACGCGAACGTCGCCCCACATCGCCGTGGTGGCAGCCGAGGTGATGGTGATGCCGCGCTCCTGCTCCTGGACCATCCAGTCCATGGTGGCAGTGCCGTCGTGCACCTCACCGATCTTGTGGGTGCGGCCGGTGTAATACAGGATGCGCTCCGTCGTCGTGGTTTTACCCGCGTCGATGTGAGCCATGATCCCGATGTTCCGCGTTTTTTCGAGTGATACCTGACGTGGCATGACTTGACTTACCTTTTCGCGACGACAACAAACGCTCGGCGAAGGCAGACCGCCGCCGGGCGCAGAGAAAAGCCAGATTGTTGTTTTTCCCGTTGCTCGGTCCGGAACCGCAGAACCCGTTCTGTGTTATCCGGTCGAGACGGAGCTACGGAAATCTCGATGGTGTTGAAGACTGCGTTTTACTGCGTTGAAACCGGTATAACTTCGGCGAACCGAAAAATATTACCAGCGGTAGTGAGCGAACGCTTTATTCGCTTCCGCCATCTTGTGCGTATCTTCCTTCTTCTTGATCGCGTTGCCGCGGTTGTTGGCGGCATCCATGATCTCGCCGGCCAGCTTGTCCATCATCGTCTTCTCGCCGCGGCTGTTGGCGTACGAGATCAGCCAGCGGATGGCCAGCGCCGTGCGGCGCGACGGACGGACTTCGATGGGAACCTGGTAGTTCGATCCACCGACGCGGCGGCTCTTCACTTCGAGAGCCGGCTTGACGTTGTCCACGGCCTTCTTGAAGAGCTTGATCGGATCGTCTTTGGCGCGGTCTTCGACCTTCTTCAGGGCGCTGTAGAACACGCGCTCGGCAACCGACTTCCTCCCCTGCGACATCAGGGAGTTGATGAACTTGGTCACGAGCTGGCTGTTGTAGACGGGATCCGGCAGGATCTCGCGTTTCGGAACTTCTCGGCGTCTCGGCATCTGAGTTAACCCTTCTTCGGCCGCTTGGCCCCGTACTTCGAGCGGCTCTGCATCCGCTTGGCGACGCCGACCGTGTCGAGCGTGCCGCGGATGACGTGATAGCGAACTCCCGGAAGATCTTTGACACGGCCGCCGCGGATGAGCACGATCGAGTGCTCCTGCAGGTTGTGTCCGACGCCCGGGATGTACGTGGTGACTTCCACTCCGTTGGTCAGGCGGACGCGGGCAACCTTGCGGAGCGCCGAGTTCGGCTTCTTCGGAGTCGAGGTGTAGACGCGCGTGCAAACCCCGCGCTTCTGGGGGCTCGACTGCAGCGCCGGCGATTTGGTCTTGTAGGCGACCTTGTCGCGACCTGCGCTGACGAGTTGGTTGATCGTTGGCATTCCTGTCCTATCCTTTTTGAGCACACCTAGAGCGAAAGAGAACCCCTAGGGGCCGCGCACTTTACGAAGACCATCAACAAATGTCAATAGTCATATGCGGAACCGGACCCGCGCTAACGGTGCCCTCGGAGCGTGTATTCCTACCTAGAAGTCGACCCACGTTCCGGCCCCTTCGCGGCCTGCTTTTTCGTACAGAAACTGCGCCGCGGCGAGGTCTTCGACCGCCAGTCCAAGTGATTTGAAGAGAGTGATTTCCGTCGGAGATGTCCGTCCTTCGGCGCGTCCGAGGAGGATCTCGCCGAGCTCGGCGCGAATGTGGCCGTCCGTGATGGCCCCTTCGCGCAGCGCGGAGAGGTAGTCGCCCGACTCGTTCACCGTCGATTCGAGGCGATCGACGAAGAGGCTCGAAGCAGCAACCGTGTCGCTGTCGAGCTCGCGAGCGACGGCGACGCTCGATCCGACTGCATTGATGTGCACGCCGTCGTCGAGCCAGTTGCGGCGGATGATCGGCTCGCGCGAGCTGGTGGCGGTGACGATGATGTCGGCGCCTTTCACCGCTTCTTCGACCGAATCGACGACGCGAACGCCTTTGCCAGCCAACGCGTCGGCCTTCTCGCGCGTCCGGCTGACGATGCGGACCTCGCGGATGTCGCGGACGAGCGGAATCGCCTCGAGATGCGACTTTCCCTGCACGCCGGCGCCGATGATGGCCAGCGTGTGCGCATTTTCGCGCGCCAGCAGCTTCGTGGCCACGGCCGAGACCGCAGCGGTGCGGATGGCGGTGATCGCCGACGCGTTCATGACCGCCATCAACCGTCCGTTTTCGCCGTCGTGCAGAAGGACGGCGCCGAGGTGGGTGTCGAGTCCGCGGGCGGGGTTGTTCGGGAAGATGCACACTTCCTTCAGCCCATACCGTGGTACGTCGCCACCTCGGTACGCAGGCATCAGCCCGAGGAATCCGCTCGCTTCGGCGGCGCGGACGACGCTGCGCAGCGGGTTGTGGACCTCGCCGCGCGCCAGCGACGCCAGCGCCTGCTCCATGACGTCGATGCATTCGCGCATCGTCAGGAGCTGTTCGACTTCGTGCTCGTTCAAAATCAGCATCTTGCTCATTGAAGCGGAGCGTATAACCAATACCGCTCATCCGTCTTCTCGAACGGCTCGGCCGTGACGTGCAGCAGCCGGAAGCCGTGCGACGCCGGATCGGGAATCTCGACGTTGAACAGCAGCAGCCACTTCCTCCCCGCAAACTCCCGTTTCGCTCGCTCCTCGGCGACCGGATACGGCATCTCCAGCGCCCGCTCCTGCGCGGCATCCCACTTCAGGTAAGTGCCATACGTGCCGAGGCCGGCGTACCAGAAGCGGCGATGCGGCAGATACGGAAGGAGCGCTTCGCATTGCGTGAGGTTGTGCGCAGCAATCTCGACGTTCGGTTGGCCGGCGATGAACGCCGCCATCTCTTTCGCCCCGGAAAATGGCTCGCGCGCGTCCCTGATCCAGTATCCGGCGGCAACGCAAAGCGAGAGGAGGAGCGCGCCGTTGAGCAGGAGCGCGGCGGCCGAGGCGAAACGAAGATCGATTTGATCGGCGATCCAGATCGCGGTCAGGACGATCACAAGCACGAATCCGGCGTGACGCAGTCCGCCGAGCCAGACGAAGGAGTAAAGAGTCAGCAATCCCGCGACCGCGATCCAGAGAGTAATGACCGAGGCCCGCGACCGTCGAATGGTGAGCGTGACGGCGATGAGCACCGCCGCGGCGATGGCGCAGCCGGCGATCATCGGAAGCGACGGCGTGAAGGCATTGCCGAGCGTCCACGGAATCGCGGCGGCGTTGAACAGATGCCGGGCGCCTTCGCGCGCGGGATCGGCCGGCGTCCGCACCTGCCACCACGCCGCGATCGCGCCAACGGCCGCGATGACGGACGGCTTCACCGCTCGTTCGGCCAGCAACGCGATCGTGAACGCGCCTGCGATCACGAACCCCTGCGCGTTGGTGTTGCACAACAGCGCCAGCACGATTCCGATCGCGATCGGCCGCTCGGTTCGCACACGCCACAGCGCCGCCGCCGCGAAAACGAGCAGGATCGCCAGTGCGTAGCTGCGCACGATCACGGAGTATTCGTAGGCGAAGTAGTACGAGAAGACCGCCAGCACTTTCGTCAACCGCGACAGCGGCGCGCGCGCGGCGAAAATCGCCATCGCGGCGGTGGCGACGACGAGATGCAACCATTTCTGGCTCTCGTACGGCAGTCCGAGGCGCGCCAGCGGCGCGAGGAGGCCGTACCAGAGGGCGGGCGTTCCGGCATGGCGCGTCCAGTCGAAGACGTGCGCAAAATCGATGTCGCGAACGACCAGCCAGGCGTCGGCTTCATCGCGCCACGGCTCGTGATGCGCAGCCACGAACGCGGTGATTGCCGCGAAAGCAGCCACGACCGCGGCCACGAACGTCCGCGGCGTTTCCCCATCGGAAGTAAGGCGCCGCGGATCCCACTCGTGCATCACACGTCGCGGTGCACGGTGTCCATGGCGAACGCCGGCAGGCACACCGCGATGTACTCAGCCCCCTCGGCGCCCGGCGTCGAGTACTGCACCCACTCCCCTCGATGCGTGATGACGGCCTCGCCGGCGCCGACGTCGATCGCGCCGTCGCGCGTTGTGACGCGCAGCGAGCCGCGCAGGACGACGGTGTATTCATCGAACTCCGGCGTCTGTCCCGGCTCGACCCAGCCGCTCGGACTGTTCATCCGCGCGATGCTGCACGCCGAGGTCTTCGAGTTGACGCGCCCGATGAACTCTTCGATCCGCTTCGGTTTGTTACCGGCCGCTTCGATGACGGAAGGCTGTTTGATGTGCGTCGGCATCGGCGGAGTTTACCTGCTCCGCAATCCAACGCTCGATCACGCACAACACATACGCCGACTCTCCCTCGGTCAACGCTTGGCCCTTCGCAATCTCGTGCACTTTCTCCAGACACCCGCGGCAACACGTCGCCGTCGCGTGCTGCGCGACAAAGATCGGATGATTCCGCCACGGCGTCTGCTTTCCATCGTTCCGCGGAAACGCGGGCGCCAGCCGCTCCGCGATGAACTTCGCGCCGTGCTTCATGACCGCCGCGATCCCCCACGTCTCGACGTACGCGAGCTCGCGTCCCATCAGCCGGAACTTGCGCCGGAACGGCGCCGCGGCGAGACGGCGGAAGGCTTCGTCGATGTCGATCACGGTTGTTGGTGAACGTAAAGGGGAACCAAAGGCTTTCACGCGGAGGCCGCGGAGAGGCGGAGAGCGCGGAGAAAGGCAAAAAACCTCTACGCGCGCCCCTCCGCGACCTCCGCGGCTCCGCGTGAACTCGGCTCTGAGTCCCTTCGAAGAGACTCTCGGGTCCCTTGCAAGAGACTCTGAGTCCCTTCGAAGAGACTCCCGGGGCTCTTGCAGGAGACTTCGAGTCCCTTCGAAGAGATTCCCCGGGCTCTTGCAAGAGACTCTGAGTTCCTTCGAAGAGACCCCTGGGTCTCTTGCAAGAGACTTTGCGTCCCTTCGAAGAGACCCCTGGGTCTCTTGCAAGAGACTTTGCGTCCCTTCGAAGAGACCCCTGGGTCTCTTGCAAGAGACTTTGCGTCCCTTCGAAGAGACTCCCGGGTCTCCTTGCTATCATGAGAATTTCTTCACACGCACTGGGGTGAACTACTTCGTGCTGCGGCGGCGAGGTCGATGCTCGACGTCCACCAGCGGTAGTTCGGCAGCGGCGACGGGCGGAACGAACTCGGCGGCAATCGGCAGTTTGGGATCGGGGGAGGCCACGATGACGTCGCTGACGCGTTTGTTCACGTCGGCGGCAATACCCGAAGGCGCTCGGGCAGGCGTGCGTCGAGGCGTACGTCGGCTCAAAGGGTGACCTCCTTGTCGAGTGGATTCCGACAAGGTACCGCCGCGTCGCGCCGCCCGCAACCTTACTTCCTCAATACCTCCTCGATGGCGGCAAGGGCGCGCGCATCGTGTTTCTGGCCGAGCCAGAAAGCGGCCTTCTTGCGCACGTTGCCGTCGCGGTGCGTTTTCATCAATTCGATGAGCATCGGCACCGACTCATCATCCGGCAGTTGGGAGACCGCGAAGACAGCTTTCTCGCGCACGTGTGCATCCGGATCGTCGTCGATCGATTGCCGCACGGCACTCGCCGCTTTCTTCCCCGCCTTCTGCGACAACCAGAAGAGTGCCTGCCCGCGAACGTGCGAATCGGGATCGTGTTTAGCGAGGTTGATCAGCTCGTCGATCGCCCCCGCTTCTCTCGATTGCGAGATCGCGAACACCGCCTTCTCGCGCAGGCGCTGCGAGGAGGACTGCGATTTCGCGACGGCTAACACGTCTTCGTAGCCGCGGCGGCCGCGCGTCTGGCCGAGCCAGAAGGCGGCATGCCCGCGCGTTTCGTCCGATTCGCTCGCCGAGTGCAGCATCCGCTCGAGTTCCGTCGTCGCGGACGGATCGGCGTGAAGGGCGAGCGTGCTCATGACGTAGTCGGAGTGATGTCCGGGAGTGCTGAGAATCGACGCGATCAGCGCGACGCTCTTGCGCGGATCGACGCCATCGATCCACGTCACCGCGGCACCGTTCGCATCGAGCACGCACTCCATCGAGTAGCTGCGCGCCCGCTCGATCTCGCCGTTCACGACCGTGTAGAGAACGGCGAACGTGCCCGGACCGGCCGGATGGATGTCGTCGCGGTCGTCGTTCGTGAACGAGTTGCCCTCGTGATCGAGAGTGCAGGTGCCGCCCGATCGGAACTCGCCGTAATTCTGATAGCAGCACATGACGTGCTCGCCCTCGATCTCGGGGACGGCATAGCCAATGTACTTCGTTCGCGACCCGCGAATCTGCGCGCCGAGGTCGGGCGATGCGGCGACGGAAGTAACCGTGCCGTGGACGATGCGCGGATGCTGCGCGAAAGCGGTGGCGGCGAGAAGGACGAGCGCGACGGCGAAGGCGAGCTTTCTCATGCTCGCTTAGACCGCGGTGATGCGAGACGGTTAGCTTCCTGCTTTGTCGGCGAAGCCGGCGTAAGGACCGTAGCCCACGCGTTCACGCGTGGGAACACGGTCGGTAACACATCGTGAGCCCGCCTTGGCGTGCGAAAGAAAGCTTTCTTTCGCACGTTAAAACGGGCTCACAAAATCGCGCGGACGAAAACCCCCAGTTAAACTGGGGGCTACGGTTCTTCCGGCGGCTACGCCGCCGATTAGAACAGGGGCAAGTTACGCAACCGGGTAGATCGCGTCGTTCAGCGGTCCCTTCGCGAGCGCGTCCAGTCGCGCGGCGTGTGGCTGGAGCGGCTTCGGGCGGTACTTGCCATCCGCGGCGCCGTCGCGCCAGCGTTCGACGATCGATTTGTGAAAGTACTCGGTACCGAACTTCGTACCGCCGACCGTTCGATCCGCACCGCTGAAGGTGTAGATGATCGATTTCGAATCGTGCACTTTCTGCGCGGGATCGGGGCTGGTGGGAAGTTTGCCGACCACTCCGTCGTCGATCTCCAGGCCGGCCGTCGCCGCCGCGTCCATCATCCAGTCGAGGGCGATGTCGGAGAGTCCGTGTTCGGGATAGCCGCCGCCGACGTCGCTGTGCGCGCCGGCGAACCAGACCTGCTGCACCGTCTGGCCTTGATTCGGTTGCGTGTCCCACAGCGTCGGAAGAAATGGTTCGCGATGCTCGTCGATGGCCAGCGCGTGAAACGCGTACTTGACGACGCGGCTGAGTCCCGTATCGAGGAACTGATACTTCTTCTGGTTCGCCGAGCCGAAGGCGCGCAGCGGGATGCCGAGGGCGCCGACCGTGTCCCAGACGCCGACGCACTGGATGGGCGTCTCCGGCTCGATCGCGAAATCCGTCCGGAACTTGACGGCGATCGGATCGGACGCCTGAATTCCGCTCCGGTACAACGCACGCGCCTCGGGATATTGCGTAACGGTGTCGCGGCGAAGGATTCCGCAGCGCCGGATCATGCCAGCGATGCTGCGCGCCGTGTAGGCGCCGCGGCTGAATCCGAAGAGGTAGATGTCGTCGCCGGGCTGATAGTTGGCGATCAGGAAGCGGTAGGAGTCGTTGATGTTGCTTTCTAACCCGTCGCCAAATGCGCCGCCGCCGATGCGGTCGGCCAGGTTGCCCGTTCCGACGCCTTGATCGTAATAGACGATCTGCAGCGAGCCATCCTTCTTCTTCTTGCGCAGGCGGCAGGCGATCTTGAGGACGTTGGTGACGCAGAGCTCTTCGACTTCCTTCCCCTTGACCATGACCTTCTTCTTTGCCTGGTCAGCGCTGTTCCAGGTTCCGTCGCAACAGATCACGATGCTCGACATAAGGATGGCCCTCCTCCTTAGAGTGATTCTAGCCGCCCAAGTGTTACAATCCGCGCCCACTATGCGAACGTCATCGACGACCGCTACCACGCGAACGACGGAGACGCCTCCTCCGCCCTGTCGATGATCTGAACCTCGAATGAACATGCGACAGGGCCGAGCAATCGGCCCTGTTTGATTTTGGAGAGAAACGATGAACGTCGAGTTACCAGACGGATCAAAACGAGAAGTTCCTGACGGCGCGACCGTCGCCGACGTGGCCGCGTCGATCGGCCGCGGTCTGGCCAAAGCCGCCATCGCCGGCAAGGTGAATGGGAAGGTCGTCGACGTCTACGCGCCTGTTTCCGACAACGCCAAGATCGAGATCGTCACGCCGAAGAGCGAGGCCGGACTCGATACCATCCGTCACTCCACTGCACATTTGATGGCCATGGCCGTACAGGAGCTGTTCCCGGGAACTCAGGTCACCATCGGGCCGGTCATCGAGAACGGCTTTTTCTACGACTTCGGCACCGACCGACCGTTCACGGACGACGACCTGCGCCGCATCGAGGAGAAGATGTCCGAGATCGTCAAGCGCGATCTCCCCGTCCGCCGCGAAGTCGTTACTCGCGAGCAGGCCATCGATACGTTCGAGAAGCTCGGCGAGAAGTACAAGGTCGAGATCATCAAAGGCATCCCGGGCGATGAGCCGCTGACGGTTTATCACCAGGGCGACTGGTTCGATCTCTGCCGCGGGCCTCACGTCCCCTCCACCGGCCGCCTCGGCGCGTTCAAGCTCACCTCGGTCGCCGGCGCGTACTGGCGTGGCGATGAGCACAACGCGATGCTCCAGCGCATCTACGGCACCGCGTGGGCGGACAAGGATGAGCTGACCGCGTATCTGAAGCGCATCGAAGAGGCGCACGCGCGCGATCACCGCAAGCTCGGCAAGCAGCTCGGCCTGTTCATGTTCTCGAACTTCGCGCCGTCGATGCCGGTCTTCCTGCCGAAGGGCGCGGCCATCTACAACGAGCTGGTCGACTTCGTGCGCGCCTTCTACGCGCGCGACGGCTACAGCGAAGTGGTCACGCCGCTCATCTGGGACACCGAGATCTTCAAAATCTCCGGCCACTACGACAACTACAAAGACAACATGTTCTTCTCCGAGGTGGACGAGCGGGAGTACGGCGTGAAGCCGATGAACTGTCCCGGCCACACGCAGATTTTCGCGATGGAGCGCCGCTCGTATCGCGATCTCCCCATCCGCTACGCCGACTTCGCGCGGCTGCATCGCTACGAGCGCTCCGGCGTGACGCATGGACTCGTGCGCGTCCGTTCGTTCGCGCAGGACGATGCGCATCTCTTCGTGACCGAGGATCAGATCGAGTCCGAGATCGACCGCGAGCTGCGTTTGATCAAGGAGATCTACGACATCTTCGACTTCAAGGAAGTCCGCATCGCGCTTTCAACCCGCCCCGAAAAACGGCTCGGCGACGACGCCATGTGGGACAACGCGGAGAGCGCGCTCGAAAACGCGCTGAAGAAGAATGGCGTCGAGTACCACATCAATCCCGGCGAAGGCGCGTTCTACGGACCGAAGCTGGAGTTCCAGGTCACCGACGCCATCGGCCGTCCCTGGCAGCTCGGCACGATCCAGCTCGACTACGCGCTGCCGGCGCGCTTCGAGCTCCGCTACATCGGCGCCGACAACGGCGAGCACCAGCCGGTCATGATCCACCGCGCAATACTCGGCTCGCTGGAGCGGTTCATCGGCATCATCATCGAACACTTTGCCGGAGCCTTTCCCGTGTGGCTCGCTCCGGTACAGGCGTCGGTGCTGCCGCTGTCGGAGAAGTTTCTCGACTACGGCCGCGAGACGGCGATCAAGCTTCGCGCGGCCGGGTTGCGGGTCGAGACCGACGAGTCGAATGAGAAGCTCGGCGCGAAGATCCGCGACGCGCAGATGAAGAAGATCCCGTACATGCTCGTGGTGGGTGAGAAGGAAGTAGCGTCCGGAACGGTGTCGGTCCGGAAGCGCACGGGCGGGGAGCAGTTGTCGATGTCGATCGATGAATTCGTAGCCGAGGCCAGGCGGGTCATCGCCGGGCGCTCGTTGACTTTGTAGAGGTTTATTCGTAGATTTCCCGCTTCCGCGCAAACGTACAACAGGAGGATTTCCGCATTTTCCCACCACGACGAGGATCGCGATTCGACCGGAGACCGGCAGAACCTGAGTCCAGAATCAACGACATGATCCGCGGCATCGCTGAGGTTCGCCTCATCGGAGCCGACGGCGCACAGATCGGGGTCGTCCCGCTGCAGCAGGCGCAGGACATGGCCCGAGAAAAAGACCTCGACCTCGTGGAGATTTCGCCGACGGCGAACCCTCCCGTCTGCAAGGTCATGGATTACGGCAAGTACGTTTTCCAGCAGAAGAAGAAGCAGACCGAGGCCAAGAAGAAACAGAAGGTGATCGTCGTCAAGGAGGTGCAGTTCCGCCCCCGCATCGACGAGCACGATTTCGATTTCAAGAAGAACAACATCGTCCGTTTCCTGCAGCACGGCGACAAGGTCAAAGCGTCGATCCGCTTCCGCGGACGCGAGATGACTCACATGGAGCTCGGCCGGGCCGTGCTCGACCGCCTGCTGAATGAGATCAAGGAGTTCGGCGCTCCCGAGAATGCGCATCCCGACGTTCAGGGGAATCGCATGACGATGGTGATATCGCCGGTGAAATAGCCGGCACGGCCGGCGGCGTAAGTTGCCCAAGGCTCCGCCACCGAGGCGGTGACGAGGTTCTTCTCGCGCGCACTCAGGAATTCATCGCAACTTCAGCAAGTTAGGAGCCAGGCTATGCCGAAAATCAAGACGCATCGGGGAGCCGCCAAGCGGTTCAAGAAGTCGGGAACGGGCAAGATTCAGCGCAATCACGCCTTCCACTCGCACATCCTCACCAAGAAATCGCCCGGCCGCAAAGCGGAGCTGGCACGGGAAACTCAGGTGTCGAAGGCGAACGAGAAGACCGTGAAGCGCATGCTTCCGTACCTGTAGCTCTTAGCTGCCAGCTCTTAGCTCTTAGGAGTACGACCGCGAATGGCCATGCGCCTCCGCCGTTGCCCCTAAGAGCCAATAGCTAAGAGCTAAGAGCTTTCATCAACCCGAGCGAGGCGCGGTAATCACCACTCCTGACCCGCCCGCTCAGAACGATTCAAACGAGGAGACAAGATGCCGAGAGTCAAACGAGGTCCAAAAAGAAAGAACCGCCGCGCGAAGATCCTGAAGCTCGCCAAGGGCTACTGGGGAATGAAGTCGCGCGGTCACCGGATCGCGAAGCAGCAGGTCGAGAAGGGCCTGAACTCCGCGTTCGCCGGCCGCAAAGATCGCAAAGGTGATTTCCGGAAGCTCTGGATCGCCCGCATCAACGCCGCCGCCCGCCTGAACGGAATCTCCTATTCGCAACTGATCGCCGGCCTCAAGGCCTCCGGTTCGCTGGTCGATCGGAAGATCCTGGCCGACATCGCCGTCCGCGATGCCGCCGCCTTCACCGCCTTCGCCGACGCCGCGAAAGCCGCGCTGAACAAGCAGCAGCTCCGCACCGCGCTCGACAAGGAGACGTCGGCGAAACGCAAGCCGGCTTCGGCATAACGCAATCCGATCGATATCCACCAAACGCGGGCCTCGGCCCGCGTTTTTGTTTGTGCGACGTAGCGCCAGCGGCCCGCTGGCTGGACCGCCGCCGGCTCGGCGGCAAGTACCGCGCGAAACCTGCCAGCGAGCCGCTGGCGGTCCAGCCGACGAGCCGTCGGCGCTACGCCCGCATGTACAATCGCCCGCTCCAAATGCTCGACGACATCGCACGCATCAGTTCTGAATTCGACGCCGCCCTCGCCGCTGCGAATACCGCCTCGGCACTCGACGAGCTGCGCGTCCACTACTTCGGCCGCAAGGGCGGTCTGATCCCCGCTCTCTTCTCTCGGCTCAAGGAAGTTCCGAAAGAGCAGAAGAAGGACGCCGGCGACGCGCTGAACAAACTTCGCGACCGTCTCGAATCCGAGCTGAAAGAAAAGCAGGAGCGCGTGGCTGCCGAGGAGTCGAAGCGGAAAGAGTCGCGCGACGTCATCGACGTCACCCTCCCCGCCCGTTTCCCCAACCTCGGCCATCTCCATCCGGTCACGATCATCCGCCGCGAGATGGAGACGATCTTCAGCGAGATGGGCTACTCGCTCGATCCCGGTCCCGAGGTCGAGACCGACTGGTACAACTTCGAAGCGCTCAACTTCACGCCCGACCATCCCGCGCGCGATACGCAGGACACCTTCTTCTTAGACGTCGAACCGTACCTGCTGCGCACGCACACATCCAACGTGCAGATCCGTTCGATGGAAAATCACAAGCCGCCGGTGAAAGTGCTCTCCTGCGGACGCGTCTACCGCCGCGACGAGATCACCATGCGCCGCTCGCCGATGTTCCACCAGGCGGAAGGTTTTCTGGTCGACAAAGGGATCCACATCGGACATCTCCGCGCCACGCTCGAGCACTTCATCAAACGCCTCTTCGGCGCCGACTCGAAGATGCGCATGCGCCCGAGCTTTTTCCCCTTCACCGAGCCGTCCGCCGAAGTCGATATGTCGTGTGTCTTCTGCAAAGGCACCGGCTGCGGCACCTGCTCGCAAACCGGCTGGATGGAGATCCTCGGCTGCGGCATGATCCACCCTCAGGTCCTGCGCAACGTCGGCATCGACCCCGAGGAATGGAGTGGCTTCGCCTTCGGCCTCGGCCTCGACCGCTGCGCCATGATCAAGTTCGACATCCCGAACATCCGGACGTTGTTCGAGAACGACCTGCGCGTGCTGCAGCAGTTCTGATCTGCGCCATCTGCGGATAAAGCTTCATCCGCAGATGACGCAGATGTGACGCAGATAAAACCTAGCCGCCGGTGATCATCCTCGTCGCGCCTGTGGCAGGGTTCCAGGCGACGACGTGCCCCTGGGCATCGATGTCGAGTACGTCGTGCAGCGGCTCGATCGCGGGCCGCGGGTCGAAAACGACGGAGGCGACGGAGTCATGAGCCGGCTGGCGATGCTCGATGGCGCCGCTGATGATGTTGACGGCCTCGAACATGCGGTTACCGGACGCAACATCGGTGTCCGTCAACACCACGCGAGGGCCGTCATCGCCGAGGATCGTCACCCATTTCTTCGCGCCGAGGGAAATCTCGCGCTGCGGCGTGCCGTCGGTGGCGAGGATGTGCAGGACGGCAGCGGAGTTCGGCCCGTCAACGAAGGCGATGCGTCCGTCGCGAAGGTAGCTTGCGGCTTTGACCGGCGCGCCGGTACTGAGCGTTTTGATCGCCGCGCCCGTACGCGCGTCGTTCAGCGAGAGCATGTCGCTGCGAAAGGCATGAACGAGCATGTGCGCCGCGGAAGGATCAGGGACGGCAACCAGGAAAGCCTGCGATGGCACCGAGCCGGTTTCGCGCAGCGCGCGGGTACGGACGTCGAGTTCCTCGATTTTCAGGTCGGGAACGTTGAGGTAAATGCGGATGACGTCTGGAGTGACGAAAAAGGCGCGCATCGATTTCGCGGGCGGCAATCGCACCGAGACCAGCGAGCGTTTCTGCGCGACGTCGTAGACTGAGAGGACTCCCCCGTAGGAAATCGTGGCGATGCGTCCTCCATCGTCCGAGACGAAGAAATCGCGATCGGCGGTCGTCAGGCCGGTATCGACCGGCTCAGCCTTGCCGCGCGTATAGACGAACATCTCCACTGCCCTGTCGGCGAAATGTGGAACCACCGCGCTGCGGCCGTCGCGCGTGTAACGCACTCCCCATTGAGCGCGCGGTTCGAGCCGCCACTTCGAGCCGTCCTCCAGGTTGAGAAGAAACGCGGCGCGATAGTCCGAACGCCCTTTCGCATTTCCGGAGATCACAGCGAAAGGACCACTCGATGCCCCGGACGCTTCGATGTGGCTGGTGAGATCGCCCGGCTGCGCGGAGACGACCCACCCTACGTAGCCTGCGGCGATGAGCAGCGCCACCGCCATCGTCGTCCAAAGGAATTGCGAGAGCGCCAGATGATTGCGGCGACGGTCGGTTCGGCCGCGCTCGAGTTGCCAGGCGCCTCCGCCGACGATCGCCACAACAGCGGCGATGCCCAGCGAGATCGCGAGCCACTTCAGGAGGACGATCGCGCCACCCGCGACGAGAGGGAGCACCAGCAGACGAATTGCTACGCCACAGATCACTGCCGCGGCGAAATCGAAGACGATCAGCGGCGAGCGCGAGCGGGCGAACGTGCTGATCACGTGCGCGATCAGAAAGAGCGCGATGGCGATCGTCAGCAGGTAGAGGACGGACCAGGTCGACGAGGAGCTGATCATCCGCGTCCAACGCTGGCCCGTCGCCAGGCGGGCCGGAACGATGATGAAGCCGAACGTGCCGACGATCATGAGGATGCCGGCGGTGAGCTTGCCGAACCAGATCGACAGCGATCCAGCCGGACGCGAGAAGTAGAACGACATCCGTCCGTCGGAGAGGTCGCGGCCGATGAAGCTGGCGCCCGAGATCACCGCCACGGCGACCGCGAATGTCGTACCGAAGATCAGCGCCGAGAGGGCGATGGTGTCCTGCGGCGACCTGCCGCTGATCCCCGGGATGATGGCCAGAAGGAACGGCAGAATGGCGAAGGCCACCGCCGCGTAGACGACGAAGCGCTTCTCCTCGAATTCTCTTGCTGCAATGACCAGTGCGTTTTTCACGAGTTGTTGCCTCCGGCAATGGCGATGAAGATTTCTTCGAGCGACATCGCCTCCACTTCCGCCGCGCCGATGTTGCTGGCGCTGCGCATCCGTTCGAAAGAGACATCGTCGTAGTTGCTGACGATCGCTTCCGCGCCGCCGCCCCAGCTCCGCATCACCGTAGGCCGCAGCGCGGCCGCGTCGATCGCCACCGGCTGCGCGGCGAAACGGATGCGGCGGAAGCGCGACTTGAGCGCGTCGACGTCTTCGTCGAGCACGATGCGTCCGTGTTCCATCATCCCGACGCGATCGGCGAACGTTTCGACGCCGGCCAGATCGTGCGTGGTGATGAAGATGGTCGTGCCGCGGTCCGCGAGATCGCCGATGACCTCTTCGAACAGAGACTTACGCGCCACGACGTCGAGCCCGAGGGTTGGGTCGTCGAGGACGAGGAGCTCGGGAGAGATGGCCAGCGCCATCGCCAGCGAGACCTGCTTCTTCTGGCCTTTCGACAGGCTACCGAACCGGCTGGTGAGCGGGACGCCGAACGTGCGAAGCCGCGCCTCGACGCCGTCCTGGTCCCATTTGTCGTATAGCCGCGAACAGAATCGGGCGATAGCGGCCACGCTCATCTCCGGCGGCGCATCCGCGTCTTCGCTGACGACACCAACGCGCTGCATGAGCGACGTGCGGCGCGACCAGGCGTCCTCGCCGAACAGCGTCGCGCTGCCGTTCTGCGGCTTCTGCTGGCCCAACAGGCATCGCACGAGCGACGATTTGCCGGCGCCGTTGCGCCCGACCAGGGCGTAGACCGAACCGCGCGCGACGTCGAGCGCCGCGTGATCGACGGCGATCATGCGCCCGTAGCGCACCGTGAGATCGGATATTCGAATGGCGTTGTCGCTCATGCTTTTCTCCTGTGCTCGCGCACGACACGGTCGAACGCGGACTGCAGTTCTTCGACGGCGTCCTCGACTTCCGCGCCGACCGCGATCGCGGTCGAGGCGTACCGCGTGGCCGCGTCGCGCAACGCTTCGTTGCGCTCCGCTTTCCTCGGCACCGGCGGTTCGTCCGCCACATACGTCCCCTCCCCTCGCTTCACCGACAGCACACCTCCCTCGGTGAGCCGCTGGTAGGCGCGGGCGACGGTGTTCGGATTGACGCGCAGATCTTTGGCAAGGTCGCGGACCGAAGGCACCGGCGCGCCGGGCTGCAGCGCGCCGAGGGCGATCAGCCGCCGGACGCCTTCCTCGATCTGACGCCAGATGGGCGCAGGGTCTGCCGGGTTGATGGCGAACATGGCCTTATTTCATCGACCAGTGGCGAAGGAGCCAGCGCCCTTCGTTCGTGGCCACGGCGTCCTCATCGAACGAATTCAGCGTCCCGCCCGTCGACCAGCTCTGTTTGTCGAATTTGCCGTCCGCGCCGGCGCTGACGACGGTGAAGCTGTTCGCATTCGATTCGACCGCGTATCCCCGGCCCCAGGCGTCTGTCATCGGCAGGTGCGCGACGTAGACCGGCTCGAACGCCGCTTTGGCCTCGTCCGCCGACTTGACCTCGGGATATTTGCCGTGGTCCTGCTTGTACGAGGCGAAACAGATGCGCCAACTGACCATGTCACCCATCGTCCAGCGGGCGCGCTCGAGGTCGGTCGGTGTGTAGAGCGGGTTGGCGGCAAAAAGCGGGGTTACGAGGGTGGCAAGCATCAGTGCAAACAAGGTTTTCTTCATGGCGTCTCCTCCGTAGCTGTGTATTAGTTGTCTAATACAGTAAGTCGGCGGATTTCGATTGTCAAGCCCCTTTCGATAGATGGCACGACGCTTGAGTTGATTTGCAGCATGAGAAAGAGCCAGAAGGTAGCGATTGCAATCGCGGCGGTTGTCGCCGTCGCCGGAGTCACATCCATCGTCATGCGCCACGGCGGCAGTCCCGCCACGCCGCAAAACACGCGCGCGCAGGTCGTGACGCCGCGGATCCCCGACACCGCCATCGTCCAGGCCGTACGCGATGCGAATCTGCGCATCGACGGCTTCTCCGCGACGAACGTCGGCGGCATCGTGGTTCTGAAAGGCTCGTCCGACGCCGCCTCGGCGCAGCAGGCCGCGACCGTGGTCCGGCAACTCGGATTCGCCCGTGTCGCGAACCTGATCGTCACGAAGGTGGCGGCCGACGACGACAGCATCCGCCGCGAGGCCGAACGTCAGCTCACCTCGACGCGCGCCCTCGACGGCTGCACGCTCCACGTAAGCTGCGTCAACGGCATCCTCCGCGTCGACGGCACCGCCTACAACGAGCTGCAGGAAGACGTGGCTCGCAAAGTCCTCCGCAACGTAGGCGCGCATGAAGTCCAGGTCGCGCTGAAGAAGCTGTAATCAAACAAAACCGCCGGGCGAAAGCCCGGCGGTGTGGCACAGACACTCTTGTCTGTGCTTTTGAAGTCGCGCAGCTTGCGAATTCAGCGCAAGCCTCCCAATGCACAGACAAGAGTGTCTGTGCCACACGCTTACACCGTCACCGGTTCCAACTCCTCTTCCACCCGTTCCGTCTTTTTCGCGCGCATGCGCTCCTGGAGATCGTCGAAGAGCGAATATGCCACCGGCGTCGCCAGCAGCGTCAGCAACAACGCCAGGCTCTGGCCGCCGATGATCACCGATCCGATGGCGCGGTTCGTCGCCGCGCCGGTTCCGCTCGACGCCACCAGCGGCAGCATGCCGGCTACGAAGGCCAACGTCGTCATCAGGATCGGGCGCAGGCGGTCGCGGTTCGCTTCGCGGATCGCTTGCGCGCGCGGCATGCCGTGCGCGCGAAGGCCGTTCGTGTGGTCGACCTGCAGGATGCCGTTTTTCTTCACGATGCCGAAGAGAACGAGGATGCCGAGCATCGAGAAGATGTTCAGCGACTGATTCAGCACCAGGATCGAGAAGAGCGCGAACGGCACCGTCAGCGGCAGCGCGAGCAGGATCGTGACCGGATGAACCCAGCTCTCGAACTGCGCCGCCAGAATCAGATACATGAAGATGATCGACAGCAGGAACGCGAACATGAAGTTCGTGAATGCGCGCCCCTGCTCGCGCGAGCGGCCGGTGAAGCCGGACGAGTACTCCGGCGGCATGTTGAGCTTCTTCGTTTCCGCCAGCAGGTTGTCCATGACCGTCTGCGCCGAGTGGCCCGGCGCCATGTTCGCGGTGAGCATGACCTGGCGCTGACGCTGGATTCGATTGACGGATGACGGACCGGCGCCCGGCAACATCGTCACGACGTCGCGAAGCTGCACGACGCGTGCGCCGACGGACGGCACCTGCGCCTGTTCGATTCCCGCCGGGTCCTTGCGGTACTCGTGTTCGGCGCGCACGTGAACCTCGTACTGCTCGCCGCCTTCGTAGTAGTCGGTGATCTTCAGGCCGCCGACGAGCACGTTCAGCGTCGAAGCGATGTCCTGCACGCGGACTCCCATGTCCGAGGCCTTGTCGCGATCGATGCGGACGCCGAGCTCCGGCTTGCCGGTGATCAGATTCGTGTCGGGATCGATCACGCCGAGGTTCTTCATCCCTTTGAGATCGGTCAGAAGAATGTCGGAGTACTTCGAGAGCTGTTTGAGATCGGGACCGCCGATCCAGTACATGATCTCCGCGTTCACGCCGCCGCCGAACGCGTTGACCGGCCCAACCGACGTGCGCAGATTGAGACGCTGGTACTGCGGCATGATGTTGTTTCGGACGTCGGCCATGACCGCGAACTGGTCGCGCTTCCGCTTGTCGACCGGGATCAGCTTCACGTAGACCGTGCCGAGGTTCTGCGTGACCTGCGGATCGTCGCCGATGGTGACGACCGTCGTCTCCACCTCGGGCAGCTTGCGGACGCGGGCGGCGATCGACTCCATGATCGTCTCCGTGGTCTGCAGACTCGCTCCCTCGGGCGCGCGCGCCTGCACCTGGAACTGCGATTCGTCGTCCGCGGGAAGGAAGTTCTTGTTGACGGCGATGCCGAGCGGGACGATCGAGAAGAGCGCGATGATCATCGCGGTGACGATCACCCAGCGGTGATGCATCGACCAATCGAGCATGGCCAGATAGACGCCTTCGATTTTCGCGTAGAAGCCGTGCTCGCGCGTCGAGGCCTCGTGCGAAAGGTCTTCGCGGCGCAGCCAGCGCGCCGACATCATCGGCGTCAGCGTGAAGGAGACGAGCAGCGAGACCGCGATGGCGATGGCCATCGTCACGCCGAACGAGTGCATGAATCGTCCGACGATGCCGGCCATGAACGCGACCGGCAGGAAGACGGCGATCAGCGAAAGCGACGTGGCCAGAACGGCCATTCCCACTTCCTTCGTCCCTTCGACCGCGGCCTCGGCCGGCGGCATCTTCTTCTCTTCCATGAAGCGGAAGATGTTTTCGAGCACGACCACGGCGTCGTCGATGACGATGCCGACCGCGAGCGTCAGCGCCAGCAGCGTGATGACGTTGAGCGTGAAGTTTTCATAACGCATCGCCGCGAAGGTGGCGATGATCGAGCTGGGGATGGCGACGGCGGCGATGATCGTCGGCCGCGAGCGCCGGAAGAAGTAGAGCAGCATCCCGAAGGCGACCAGCGCACCGGCCAGCCGGACCGGATTGATCGGCAGCATGATTCCTTTCGGAACGAAAGCGGCGATCGCAAACGCGACGACGCCAACGCCGACGCGGAAGGCGAACGGAAGCCGTTTTCGCGACGCCAGCCAACTCCCCAGCGCGAACAAGACCAGAAATGCCATCAACGAGACGTGCAACACCGGCGCGTGCGCGGCGATGTCTTTCACGCCGAACAGCAGCGTGTACGTGGCCAGTGTCGCGGCGAGCATGATCAGCGCCTCGCGCAGTTTCGGCGACGAGAGGAAGAACCAGACGATCAGCGCGGCGAAGAGCGAGCCGAGGATCAGATGCTCTTTCACGGCGTCGACGGCGGCCACGATGTAGTCGGACTGGTCGCGCACGATCTGCATGTTCCAGCCCTTAGGCAGATCGGTGCGCACCTGGCCGAGCTGCTCCTTGAGCCGCTCGATGACTTCGACCGTGTTCGTGCCCGACTGCTTGCGGATGTTCATGACCACGGCGGGCTTGCCGTCGACCGTGGCGATCGATTCGGCCTCGGCCACGCTGTCTTCGATGTGCGCGACGTCGCCGACTTTGACGACGTAGCCGTTCGCGGTGGTGAGCGGAATGTTGGCGAAATCCTGCGGCGACTGCACGCGGCCGTACGTGCGCAGCGTGAGATCGCGCAGACCCTGCTCAACCTTGCCGCCGGGAATCTGCACGTTCTGCGATTGCAGCGCGGCCACGAGTTGCGCAGTGGTCAGTCCGACCGCGGAGAGCTTCGCGGAGTCGACGACGACGTTGATCTGCCGCGGACGTCCACCGACGATCAGCACCTGGCCGACGCCATTGATCGACTCGAGGCGGCGGCGGAGTTTCTTGTCGGCGAATTCGGTGATGTCGCGAATCGGCGCGGGGCCGGAAAGGGCGATGCCGAGGACCGGAACGGCGTCGGGATCGATCTTCTGAATGATGGGAGGATCGGCGTCCTTCGGCAGGTCGCGCAGGATCGTGTTGACCTTGTCGCGCACTTCCTGCGCGGCCACGTCGATGTCCTTCTCCAGCACGAAACTGACGATGACCTGCGACGTTCCCTCGGACGAAATCGACTGCAACTGGTCGATGCCGCTGATGGTGTTGACGGCTTCCTCGACCTTGTCGGTGATGTCGGTCTCGATCTCTTCCGGCGCGGCGCCGACGAGACGCGTGGTGATGGTGATGGTCGGAATGTCGACCTTCGGAAAGCGGTCGACGCCGAGCTGCTGGTACGCAAACCAGCCGACGACGACCAGCGAGAGAACGATGACCGTCGCAAAAATCGGACGGCGGACGCAGAGTGCAGCGAGTTTATGCATGTGATTTCTCCAGGGATGAGGGACGAGGGACGAGGGAACTGCTCAAGTGTCGTCTCTCCTTCGTCATCCCTATGTTCCTGCCATCTCTACCGCGGACGAGATCGAAGCCGAAGAACTTGTTTCCCTCGTCCCTCATCCCTCGTCCCTGCTTCACTGACCCAACTCCACACGCGCGAACATCCCCGGCTTCAACCTGCCGTCGCGATTGGGAAACTCGGTTTCGACCGTGAAAGATCGCGTGGCCGGATCGATGACGCCGCCCACGACAGAAACCTTGCCCTGGAAGACGTCGCCGGCATACGCGTCGACAGTTGCCTTCACATTCTGTCCCTGCCGAACGCGCGAGATCTCTTTCTCCGGAACGCGGAAGCGGAGCTTGAGTGGCGAGGTCTGCACGACCACGAGTGCGACGGTGGCATCGCCGAGTCGCTGGCCGACGTCGGTACGCTTCTCGGCTACGACGCCGTCGATGGGCGAACGAAGCGTCGAATCGGCGAGCTGCTGGCGGAAGATGTTCGCCTGCGCCTGCGCCGACTCCTTCGCCGCGCGGGCCTGATCGAACATCGCCTGCGAACGGTCATACGTCGCCTGCGGGATCGACTCTTTCGCGATCAATTCTTTCTTGCGATTGAGATCGCGCTGCGCGTCCTGCTCCGCCGACGCGGCGCGGGCGATGTCCGCCTGCGCCTTCTCGAGATTGAGACGCGGGTAGTCGGTTTCGAGCTCCAGCAGCGCCTGACCGCGGCTGATGCGCGAGCCTTCATCGACATACATCTTCGCCACGCGCCCCGGAACTTTGACCGCGAGCTCGGAGCGGACGGGCGAGATGAACTCGCCGGTGGCAACGATGGTCCCGCCCGATTCGCTGGCAATTCCCGAGGCCTCGGTCGTCGTGGCCGGCGCGGATGTCGCGGTCGCCGCGGCGGCAACGTTCTGCACATCAGTCGGCAGCGCCGGCGCGGCTTGGGTCGTCGTCGCGGACGCGGTTGCGTCCTTCTTCGCGCAGCCGAACGGCAGCAGCGCCATCATCAGAATCGAAATCGTCAAACGCTTCATCGTTGTGTAGCTCCCACGCCAACGGCATCTTTGATCGCGCCGGCGGCATACCAGACGCGCAGTTGTGCAAGGTTGTGATTCAACGTCTCGGCAGCGACGGCGCGGCGCGCGTCGGCCAGCGAGACTTCGGACGACGCCAGATCGAGCGAGGTCGCTTCCTGCGCGCGATACAGCTGGAACACCTGCGCGTACTCGGCCTCAGCGGCCGCGAGCTGCTCTTTCGCCAGTTGCAGCGTTGTGTCTGCAGCGTTGAGATCGGTGACGGCGCGATGCACGTCCTCGCGCGCGGCGGTCTTCGCATCTTCGAGAAGTAAACGCGCCTGCTTCTCGCGCTCCTTGGCCTGCGCGATGCGCGACGAAACCTGACCCGATTGCCAGATCGGCACGCTGAAACGGAACGCGCCGTAGCCGTAGCGGCTGGCCGGAAACGCGGCCTTCTGATCGATGTAGCCGGCGTCGAACGTGACCACCGGAAAATACGCGCCGCGCTGCTTCTGCACTTCCAACTGCGCGACGCGGATGTTGTTCTGTGCGATGGCAACGTCCGGCCGCACCGACTCCGCTTTCGAAACGAGCGTCTGCTCGTCCGGCATCGGAGCAACCGAGGGATCGGGCGAGGCGACGGCGATGTCGCCGGTCAGATCGAGGTCAGCGCGCAGCGCACTCTCCGCCGCCTCGCGTTGCTGCTGCGCCGCTGCGAGCAAGCGCTGCGACGCTTTAATCGCGGTCTCCGCGCGGAGCACATCGACTTTCGTCACTTCGCCGGCTTGGTAGAACGCGGTCGACTGCGTCTTTCTCTTCTCGGCCAGCTCGATGTTGCGCTGCTCGATGGCGATGTTCGCGTCCGCGTTGGCCACGCCGAGGTAGTTGGAGGCGACGCGAAGGAGCACGGCGTCTTCGGTGCCGAGCACTCCCTCTTTCGCGTTGACGATGCCGATCTTGGCCTGGTCATACGCGCGCTTCTCGCGCAGGCCCGCGTAGACCGGCTGCGAGAGAACGACGCGGTAGTTCCAGTCGGTCGACGGCAGAATCGTGCGCGCGTCAGCGCCGCTGCCGAATGCCACTTCCTTCGAATTCTCGATCGTCGAGCCGGTCAGATTCACCTGCGGCAGAATCGAAGACAGAAGCTGCTTGCGATTCTGCTCCGCGACGTCGATCTCGATGCGCGAGCGCTCCACGGTGTTGTTGACCTGCAGCGCGCGGTTCAGCGCCTCCTGCAGCGTCAGTTTCGTCTGCGCGCGAACGCTCAAAGGCGCCGCGAGCAGCATCAGGGTCACGACTGCACGTTTCAATGTGAGCTCCGTTTCGATTTCGGAATGGCGACGCCGCCGAGGAACGTGGAGACGATCAACTCGACGTCCTCGCTTTCCGGCGGCGGCGCGTCTTCGCTGAGGCGTTCGAGAACGATGGCGGTGCTCCCTTCGATGAGGAAAAGCGCCAACCGTTTCGGATCGAGTTGCCGCACTTCGCCGTCATCCATGGCCTGCTTCAGAATGTTCGCGAGCCGGTCGACGCGCGCCTGAAACTGCGGCTGGCAATTCCTCTTCTGCCGCCGCTGCTGCGCCGACGTCCCCTCGGGCATCCGCAGCGAGTGATAGAGCCGGAAAAACTCGCGGTTCTCGTTGAAGAACCCGAGCTGCGCCGTCATCACCGCGCGCAGTCTCTCTTCAAATGTCCCGTCGCCTTCCAGCGCCGCGTCGAGCCGCTTGTGCAATTCGCCGATGGCGGTCTCGAACGTCTTCTCGACAAGCTCCTCGCGATCGCGAAAGTAGAGGTAGATGGTCCCCTTGGCGACGCCCGCCTCCTCGGCGATCTCCTGCATCGTCGCCGCCGCCATCCCCTTGCGCGAGATGACGCGGATAGCCGCCTCCTGAATGGACTGGACACGAAACTCCTGAACGACATCTTCCTTGGATTTAGCCATGGTCACCGCGCTGAACGGACGGTCAGTGTATCGGAATTCCGGGTCAGAACTGCCGGTAGGAGTGACGATTCGGCAAACGTGCACTTGACGTCGACGCCGACTTTGGGCGTACGATTACCGGCATGACCGTCGTCTCCTTGATGACAGCGGATGAGCTTCTTCACCTCCCGGATGATGGGATGAGATACGAGCTTGTCGAGGGAGAGCTGCGCAAGATGTCCCCTTCAGGCGCTCGACACGGCCGAGTAGCGGCGGAAATTGTCGGAAGTCTCACCGTTCATATGAAGCGTCAGCGAACGGGGGCCATCTACTCCTCGGAGACTGGATTTCGGATCTCGCGGCAACCGGACACCGTGCGTGCGCCCGACGCCGCATACGTACGGTCCGAACGCGTCACAGACACCGTCGGATTCTTCGATGGTCCGCCCGACGCCGCGTTCGAAGTCGTTTCGCCTGGCGACACGTATACCGAGATCGAAGAGAAGACGCTCGCGTGGCTGCACGCAGGCACGAAGGTTGTGGTCATCGTCGATCCGCGAACGAAGACAGCGCGCGTGCACCGAACGGGAAGCGCTTCGAATGTCGAGGATGTCCTCGAGATCGACGACGTCATCCCAGGTTGGCGTCTATCTCTCGCTGAGCTCTTCGAGTAGCGGCGACTTCATCTGCGTAATCTGGCGGATTGGTTCTCCCCGCGCATCACGAAGACCAGCAGCACCGCCGACACAACCAGCGCGCCGCCGAAGATCACAAACTGACGCGTGTTGTGGAAGATCGCGGCGCCGGTGGTGAACATGATCGAGTAGACGAGGACGATGCCGAGGATCCAGGCGATGGCGTTGCGGGAGAGCTCGCCGCGGATCGGTTCGATGCCGCTCTCGCGGGCGATGACGCCCCATCCTGGTCCGGCGGGACGCACTTTTCGGTAGAACGCGTCGAGGGTGGCGCGCGGTTCGGAGTCGGTCAGCAGCGTCACGGCAAGCCAGACTACCGTCGTCGACAGCGTGGTGATGATCAGGCTGATGGCGAAGCCGCGCGGCGAGGCGGCGTCGAGGAAGTTGCGCAGCGTCAGCGACACCACAAGCGCCGCGGCCATCGCGCTCACCTCGGACCACGCGTTGATGCGCCACCAGTACCAGCGCAGGATGTAGACGAGGCCCGTCCCGGCGCCGAGCATCAGCAGAAACTGCCAGGCGTGGCTGATCTGATCCATGAACTGCGTGGCGATCAGCGAGAGCACGAGCGTGAGCGCCGTGGCTAGCCGCGCGGCGAGAACGTAGTGCTTCTCCGTCGCATCTTTTTTGATGAAGCGGCGATAGAGATCGTTGACCAGGTATGACGAGCCCCAGTTCATCTGCGTCGCCTGTGTCGAGCTGAATGCGGCCACGAATGACGCCAGCATGAGGCCGCGCAGCCCGGACGGCAGCAGGTCGACCATCGCGCGCACGTAGTTCACACCCGGATCGGCTTCGTGCACCGCGCCGCCGTACATCACCAGCGTGCAGAGCGCCGTGATCACCCACGGCCAACTGCGCAGCGCGTAATGCGCGATGTTGAAGAAAAGTGCCGCGCTGCGCGCCTCGCGTTCCGTGCGGCAGGCCAGCATGTTCTGCACGACGTAGCCGCCGCCACCCGGCTCCGAGCCGGGATACCACGACGCCCACCAGTTGAGCGTCAGCAGCGCCGCCATCGTGATGATCGGCACCATCCAGACCGCGTCGCCGGTCGGCCAGAACGACATCGCCGCCGCGGATGTGCCGAACGTCGTTCCAGCGGGCGATCCGGCCGGATGCGCGAAGGCCAGCTTCGCCTTCAGCACGTTCACGCCGCCGACCGCGCTGAGCGCAACGATCGCGAGGATGATCGCGCCGCCCATTTCGAACAGGTACTGCACGCCGTGCGTCGTCGCGACGCCCCAGTAACCGGAGTAGACGGTGTAGGCGAAGACGATGATCAGGCAGGCGAAGAGCGCGCCGCGGTTCGAAATGCCGAGCGTCCCCTGAAGCACTTTGGCCATGCCGAGGTTCACCCAACCCATCACGATGATGTTCGCGATCAGGCCGAGGTACGCGGCGCGGAAACCGCGCAGGAACGCGGCCGGCTTGCCCGAATAGCGCATCTCCGTCATCTCGACATCCGTCACGACTTCGGCGCGTCGCCAGAGACGCGCGAAAAAGAAGACAGTGAGCATGCCCGAGCCGAGCATCGACCACCACAGCCAATTGCCCGCCACGCCGTTCTTCACCACCATCTCCGTCACGGCCAGCGGCGTGTCGGCGGAGAACGTCGTCGCCACCATCGCCGTGCCGGCCAGCCACCACGGCATCGATCGATGCGACAGGAAGTAGTCGAGCATCGAGCGCTTGGCCTTGCGTCCGAAATAGAGGCCCATGCCGACGATGAGCGCGAAGTAGGCGGCGACGATGGCGTAGTCGAGCGGCCGAAGTGCGAAGGTGCTCATGGTTTGGCGATCCCCGTTCCGCGCGCGGCCAGTCCCGGAATGGTGACCGGCAGTTTCCCCGACAGCGGCGCTTCGCCGAACAGCGCGTGCACCGCGGCGACCTGCATGACCGGCTGGACTCCGTATGCACAAATGTATGTACCGGCTGCCGGAATCTCGCGCAGGAGGTACGGCGTACCGAACGAGACGGCGATGACCGGCTTTTGTAGATCCGCGAGCAACTTGCGCGCGACTTCAGGGACTGCGATCGAACCCGATCCCGATCGCGCGCGCACTGCCAGCGCGAAGATGACCACGTCCGCATCCTTCGCCGCGGCGGCGATCGGGCCGGCGTCGAGCGTGCGCGCGTCGATGAGAAACGTCTGCGGCGGCGCGGTGAGCCGCTTCCGCATTTCGCGTTCGAAATCGGGCAGCGGCGAGAGAACTTCCGGAAAGTCGCTGACCGTGACGATGACGACGCGCGACTCTTTTTTTAATGGAAGCATCCCGTTCGTCTCGCGCACGAGCGTGAGGGCGCGCCGGGCGATGTTCGCGGCGAGATCGCGATGCTCTTTCGTGTCGAGGCCGCGGAAAATCTCGTCCGGCGTTCCCACCGGCGCACCGGCAAACGCTTTCGCATCGAGGATTCGGCGCACCGATTCATCGATGCGCGCTTCGCTCAACCGCCCGCTCGCCACCGCCGCCTTCACGGCCTTGATCGCGGCATCGACGTTCGGCGACATCAGAATCTGATCCTGCCCCGCTTCGATCGCGCGGATGGCAGCCTCGCCGGCGTCGAAGTGCTCGGTGATTCCGCCCATGTCCATGGCGTCGCTGACCACGAGGCCGTCGAACTTCAGCTCGCGCCGCAGCAGTTCGCCCACGATCTTCTTCGACGTCGTCGCAGGCATGGTCCCGTTCTGCGGCACCTCGGAATCCTTCGTCCCGTACGGATTCTCGCCCGCGCCCGGACGCCGAACAGGCACAAGCTCGCTGTCCAACGCGGGAACGGCGAGGTGTCCGATCATGATCGACTTCACGCCGGCGTCGATGGCAGCGCGGAACGGCAGCAGTTCGACGCGATCGAGCCGAGCGCGATCGACGTTCAGAATCGGCAGCGAGCGATGAGAGTCGACATGCGTATCGCCATGACCGGGAAAGTGCTTGGCAGTGGCGAGCACATGCTCCGATTGAACGCCTTTTAAAAACCCCGCGACGTACTTGCTGACCTCGGCCGGATCCTCTCCGAAGCTGCGCGCGTTGATGACCGGATTGTCGGCATCGACGTTCACATCCGCGATCGGCGCGTAGATGTGATTGATGCCCACCAGCCGCGCTTCCCGCGCCACCACCCGCCCTTCTTCCTCAGCGAAAGCCGGATCGCCGGTCGCCGCCACCGCCATCGCCCACGGCCAGTACGTCGTGTCGAGGAATCGCATCCCCATCCCCGACTCGAGGTCTGCACTCACCAGCAGCGGCACGCGCGCCTCCGACTGCAACCGCGCGGTCAGTTGCGCGGTTTCGTAGACGTTCGACACCGTCCAGATCACACCGCCGATATGGTTTTCGCGTACCTGACGCCGCAATTCCTGATACGCCCACGACGACTCCGGCATGAACACGCCGTGCCCGAGGACGACGAACATCTGTCCGACTTTTTCGTCGAGGGAGAGCTCGTCAACGCGGATCGCATGATGTTGCGGGACCGACGCACACATCGAAGCCAGAAAGGCTAGCACGGCAGGAACAACCGATCGGACGCGGCGCAAGTGCGGAGAAGGATAACGGATGTCGTCACCGTTCGAACGCGTTGCGCAGTTGCTCCAAATCCCCCTCCGGAACATCGGCGACCGCGACGAACGTCAGCCCCTTGTCCTGCCACGACAGCGCGCTCATCGACGCTGGCGGCGTGCCGAGGGTCCGCGGCGCGTCCTGCGGGCGGAAGATGAAGAGCGAGATGCGATGTGCGCCTTTCCCGACGAGGAGGTACGCGGCCTGACTGCTGTGCCAGTAGACGACGCGGCCTCCGATCAGGCGGAACGGCGTCGACGCGAGATCGGGCACCGGCACGCCGAAGGGGACGCGCCCTTCGAACCACGGCTTGACCGTGTGGCGATCGGTGGAGATGACGTCCACCGGATTGGCGCCAGCGAGCATCGTGACGTGCATGTCGGTGAGCTCTGTGGCCGCTGTCTGCCCTTGCCGCCGCCACGCCAACGCCGACAAAACGAGAACCGCCGCCAGGACCGCGGCGATCGCCATCCACCACGGCGTCGACATCTGCCGCTTCTGCAATCGCGCGCGAAGCCGCGGCGGCGCGTCGCCGATCGACATCGCTTCGCGCACGCGCCGCTTCATCAATCCGTTCGCGACCACCGCGTTCGCGCATTGCACGCATCCGTTGAGATGGACGTCGTCCCCCGACACTTCCTCGATCTCCTCGGCAGTCCAGTGGCGATCCATCACGTCTCCCCGCGCAGCGCCTTGCGCACTTTCTGCCGCGCCCGGATCAGGCGCGACGTCACCGTCCCGACCGGAATCGACAACGTCTCCGCGATTTCCTTGTAGCTCATCTCTTCCACGTCCGACATCAGCAGCACCTCGCGAAACTCGAGCGGCAGATTTTCGATCGCGCGCCGCAACGATTCCACATCCGCGCGCTGCAGCAACTGCAGCTCAGGCGTCGCCGCGTCCGCAATGGGCGACTCATCATCGAGCGAGACCGTGGGCGCGGCGCGAAGTCCCGTGCGCGACGTCAGGAACGTATTGCGAAGGATGCGGAACATCCACGCGCGAATGCTCGACCCGGCGTGAAATCCGCCGAAGCCGCGCAGCCCCTTCAGATACGCCTCCTGCACGAGGTCCTCGGCTTCCGCAGTGTCGCGCGTCAGCCATCGCGCGTAGCGATAGAGCGCATCGAGCAGCGGCAACGCCAGCTCTTCGAACGTCGCGATGCCTGCTCGCTCCTCCATCAAGACCTTCTACACCGTTTCACTCGACATTGATGACCATCTTCATATTGCCGTGGCCCGATCCGCAGAAGTGGTCGCAGATGGCCACGAAGTGTCCGGCCGTATCGGGCGTGATCGTCACCACTGACTCATGTTCCGGCGAGAGGTCGAGATCGATCTTCAGATCCTTCTGATAAAAGCCGTGACTGCGGTCGAGCGCCCATACGTGCAGCGTCACCGGTTCGCCCCGTTTCAGCGTGATCTGGTTCGGCGTGAATTCGAATCGCTTGGCGGTGATGGAAATCTCGCGCGGCGGCGCGTCTTGGGCGGCGCTGAGATTTCCTGCGAGGATCGCGAGCGCGATGATGACAAACCGTTTCATAGAAGAACTCCTGATTTCGAAATTTGCTGGACGCCGTCCGTTCCGCCGAATTCTCGAAGGGTCAGCTCGACTTCGTTGATCGAAAGATGTCCGTTCGTTGCAGCCACGCGCTGCATGCCGAGGTTCTGGAACGGTTTCTCTTTGTCGAAGGGAAGCGGCTTCTTGTCGCCCGACGTCGCGGGATCGGGAAAGCCGAAGATCAGCGACCGCGATGCGTAATGAGTCGCATGCTCCGTCTGATGCACATCGTGCCGATGGATGTGGCCGTAGAGGATGGTCACGTTCTCGAACGGCGCGAGCGCGTTGAGCACGGCGTCGCCGTCGCGCGTGAACCATTCCCAATCGGGCCGCAGATCGAAGAGCGGGCGATGCGTGAAGACGATGATCGGCGCCGTATGCGGATAGCGCGCGAGATCGCGCGTCAGCCAGGCCAGTTGTTCCGCGCCCACCTCCGGCGTGCCGCGCGAAACGTTGTCGAGCGCGACGAAGTGCACGCCGCGGTGATCGAACGAATAGTGCGTCTCGCCGAAAAACTGCCGGTACAGCGCGCCTTCGTCGAGCGCCGCATCGTGCTCGCCGGGGACGTGCATCACCTTCTTCGCCTTCAGCCGCGCGGTGAGCGTCTGGAAGAGCTGCATCCGCTTCGCGTGCTCGCCCGCGGTCTCCGACTCATGCGTCAGATCGCCAGTGAAGAGGATCAGGTCCGGTTGCGGATTGAGTCCGTTGACGATTTCGATGGCGCGCTCGAACGCCTTCGTCCCGGTCGGATTCGGCGGCCCCGAGAATCCGACATGCGCATCGCTGAGCTGGACGAGCCGGAACGGGCTGACTGCCTCGCCGTTCTGCCCCCGAAACCAGCGCGTCATTGCCGACGCCGTCCCGCCGCCGGCCATCCCTGGTGCAATTGTGATGAGCGCCCCGACGCCCAGAGACACGCCGGAGACTCGCAAAAACTTACGTCTGTCGATCGGTTCCACCATCGTCAACCCCTTTCGGTTCGACGATGGAACTGGCGGGACGCCGTTTCCATCCCGCCGTCACAGAACGTTCACTCTGCGCGTGTTACTTGATCACCGCCCGCACCCCGATCGTTCCCGTGGCATTCGGATCGTCCTTCGAGCTCACGGCGATCGACTCGTTCAGCGCGCCCGCTTTCGCGCGAGCCCCATCGACGGTCACGGTCAGCGCTTCTTTCGCTTTCGGCGCCAGCTTCACCTTCGTGTCGTACTCGTAATAGAGGCACTTGCACGTCGAGCGCGCCACAGAAATCGACAGCGGCGTCGCCGACAGATTCGTGATCTCGAACTGCCGCACCGCGCGCGTTCCCTTGCGAATCGTCCCGTAGTCGGCGACTTCCGGCGTGATCCGGATCGAGTCCGCGGCGGCGACCGGCACCGGCGTCACGGCTGGTGTCCCGGCGGTATCCGCGTTCGTGGTAGAAGCGGGCTGCTCGATCACCTGCGGCGTGGTCTTTTTCTTGTCCGAACTGGCGCGCCAGATCAGCCAGCCGATGATGCCGAGGACGGCGACCGCGATCAAAAGCATCAGCAGCATGCGCGAACCGTTGTTCGAAGGGCGATCGACCGGACCGTCGTAGCTCGTGATGCCGTGATCGGTCACCGGCTCGGGCGAGACCCCCGATGAGACTAACGGACGGTTGCCCGGCGCCGTCCCCATCCGCTGCGTCTCGGCGAACGCCGGCGTCGGAACGGCCACCGTGCCGGACGCCGTCCCTTTCCCTTCCAGCTCATCGAGCTTGCGCATCGACGCGTCGATCGACGCGACCAGCCGCTGATACTCGGACGCCAACTGCTCGGTCGGCGCGTCCGGAATCATCCGCATCAGCGCGTCGCGATGCGTCCGGTAATGCTGCCGCAACACCTCGATCTCCCGCGCCCGGTCCCCCCGCTTCACATTGACGGTCCCAAAATCATCAGACATCGGTCACCTCGGACTGCCCATCTTTGCAAAAACCGGGCGGAGGGACAAATCAACGGACTGCGGCCACGTAACGCTCCCAATCCGCGGCTACATCAATATCCCACCGCAACGGCAAGACGGCGACGTTGCTCTGCCACTCGGCGATTTTCGAGATGGTGGTGGTGAAGACGGAGTCGGTGCCCCAGGCAACGTCCTGAAAAATCGAGGGATCGAAGGCGGCCGCGCGGCAGCCGATGAGGTAGTAGCCACCATCTTCGGCGGGACCGACGACCCATTCGCAGGAGTCGAGGAGGGCGAGGGCGTGGTCGATGAGCTGGCGCGAAAGCGACGGATCGTCGACGCCGATGGCCACGATTTTTTGCGTGGCGTGAAAGAAAAAGCGCTCCGAAAAAGCCATCGACAGGCGGTCGCCGAGCGTTTCGCCGGTTTGCATGGCGGTGGGGAGATTGCCGAAGGCATTCGCGAGCGACTCGCCGTTTGCGTTCTCGGTCGGCGCCCAGAGGATTTCGATTTCCGTTTCGGGCGATGGTTGTCCGATCGACGCCAGGAGATCGCGCAGCATCGTCTGGTACGCGGCGAGTGCGGCGTCGTCGCCGATCGATTCAGCAAGCCGCGTCTTTACGCGTCCGCGCTCGGGCAAACGGGCGAAGACGAGCAGGCGCTGCGCGGGCGGCGGAACGGTGGGGAACACGCGCCGAGTATAGTTTCGCGCTCGATGCGGACGATCGCACTCCTGACCGATTTCGGCGCGCGCGATCCGTACGTTGCGGCGGTGAAGGGCGTGATCGCGTCGCGGTGTGATTGCCACACCATCGACCTCACGCATGACATCGCTCCGTTCGATGTTTGGGAAGCGGCGTTTTTTCTGCGCGACGTCGTGCGCTACTGGCCGGCGGACACGATCTTCGTCTGCGTCGTCGATCCGGGTGTCGGCACGGCGCGGCGCATTCTCGCGGTCGAATCAGATGGACGGATTTTTCTTGCGCCCGATAACGGGTTGCTGCATTTCGTACGAGGGAAGGCGTACGAAGTGAGGGACGAGTCGCTGTTTCTGGCCGACGGCTCGACCACGTTTCACGGTCGCGATCGATTCGCGCCGGTGGCGGCGGCGATCGCGAATGGAACGCGTATCGAAGACCTCAGGCCGCGCGTCGACGATCGCGTACCGCTCGACTACACGCCGGGATGCATCGTCCGCATCGATCGATTCGGCAACTGCGTCACCGATCTCACTCCGCACGCGACTCCATTCGCGGTGATCGTCAACGATCAGCGCATCGACGACATCCGCACCAACTACAGCGGCGACGGTGCGTTTCTCATCATCGGCTCGACGGGCGCGCTCGAGATTTCCGTCGCCGGCGGCAGTGCGGCGTCGCTCTTGCAACTTCGGCGCGGCGATCGCGTCACGATCGTTCCGAAATGACCGCTGACTACGTGCAATCCCGCGAAGTGAAACGTCCGCGCGGACGGCTGCGTCGGCTCGTGTTGCCGCTGCTGATCGCGCTCGTGGTTTTGGTCGCGGCGCTGTTCGCCATCGCGTGGATTCCGTTGACGCGGTCGCGCGATGCCTGGCTGCACGGCAACGATGCCGCGGCGATCGCGAGCGGCGAGCAGTGGTCCTGGCTGCATCTCTGGCCGGCGCAGTACCACCAGCTCCTCGCGGCCGCCTATCTCACCTCGGGCAATACGGCCGCGGCGCGCGCGCACTTCAGCGGCATCGGCGACATCCGTTTGTCTGTCATTCCAAAGGATGAAGTGGCGCGGCGGCTTTTCGCGCGCGAACGCTACGACGATTTCCTCGTGTACGACGCCGCCTCGCACGATGCGCACGAGAACGCCGACGTGCCGCTGTACCGCACCGCGGCGCAGCTGGCGATGAATCGCGAGCCTGATGCGAAGAAAGCGTTCGCATCGATCGATCGGGCGCATGTGAACGCGGCGCGCTACGCGGCGCTGCAACGCAATCTCGCCGCGCGCGCGGCCGGTGATGCGCCGTATGTGTTCGACCGCGACGGCGGCACCATCGCCGCAATTCGCGCGAACAACGTCGTGAGCACGAACGACGACTTCGCGCCGCTTATTGACAGCAAAGCCGGCACATTGACCATCGGCACCAAGCTCCCGCAGCTCGGCGCGAACGACACCATCGAAACAACGCTCGATCCGTTCGTGCAGAAAGCGGCGCTGAAGGCGCTCTCCGGATTCCGCGGCTCGCTCGTGGCCATCGATCCGCGCACGAACGAGATCCTCGCCATCGCCAGCAGCGCGGGAAAGGGTCCGATGGCAAACCTCGCGCTCGAGCATCAGTACGAGCCGGGATCGGTAGTCAAGGTGTTGACCGGTTTGAACGCCGAGGACGGCGGCGCCGATCTGACGTCGCTCTTTCCGTACAACTGCAAAGGATTCCTCGACATCGACGGCCGCCACTTCGGCGACTGGCTCGCTGCCGGACACGGCAACCTGAACTCCATCGACGATGCGCTGGCCGTCTCCTGCAACGTTTTCTTCGCCGACGTCGGCCTCCGCCTCGGCGCCGATCGCCTGACCCGCTTCATGACCGCCGCCGGTTTCAACGGCCAGGCAAACCTCGGCGTGTTTCAGGTGCCGCTCGGAAAAATCGTCGGTCCGGTCTTCAATCATTTCGAGACCGCGTTCCTCGCCATCGGTCTCGAACACGAGTCGATGAATGCGCTGCATGTGGCCATGATCGCGTCGATGATGGCGAACCGCGGCGAATTGACGACGCCGAAGCTGCTCGTGCGACGGCGCTCGATTCTGGGCGACGTCGTTTACGCCGCGCCGAAGCAGGGAACGACGCGCCTGGCCTCCCCCGCCGCCGCCGAAACGATCGTGCACGCGATGGAAGCCGTTGCGACGGAAGCAAAAGGGACGGGCCGCCGCGCGCCGGTGGCCGGCATTTCGCTGGCCATGAAAACCGGCACGGCCGGCGAACGGAAGAGCGGGCTGGAAGCGCTGATCCTCGCCTTTGCGCCGGTGGAGTCGCCGAAGATCGCCTTCGGAGTGATCGCGGAGGATGCCGGCCCGGCGGAGTTCGCGGGCGCGAAGATCGCGCACGATTTTCTGGAAGCGATGGCGCCGCGATTGAGGTAGATGTACAGAGGCATGGCAGAATACGAAGATGCCGTCCGGCCGTGACAGACGTCGTTCCGAGCGCTTTCCGACGGCGTCGATTCCGGTGCAGCTTTCCGATATCGACGGCGAGTTGATCGACCTCAGTCTCAGCGGCGCGGCGGTCATCCACCGTTCGCCGATCAACGCCGGCGCGCCGGCCACGCTGGTCTTCCCGAGCTACGGCGGCATTTACATTCCGTGCAAAGTCCTGCGCTCGCTCGTGCAGGTGCGGCGCGCGGGCGACGAGCCGGAGTACGTGTTCCGTTCCGCGATTTCGTTCGCGGATATGGAGCCGGAGCAGCGCGATCCATTGCGGGAGTTCCTGCAGATCCAGATCGCGCGATTGAAAGAAAAGCAGGAGCAGGCCGCTGCGGCCGAGGCCTAACGCGTCGCGCGGTACTCGCTGAACATCCCCAACTCGACGTGGCGATTCGCGTCGCTGAATCCCGCGCCGCGCAACGCGTCGAGGATCACGCTCGGACGGACGCAATCGCGTGTCGTGGCCCAGTAGTACGCTAACATCCGCCCGACCTTGCGATCGCGCGCGATGACGGTCGCCAGCGCAGGAACGATGCCGCCCATGTACGCGCCGAGGAATGTGCGGGCGGCGCGCGACTCGGGGGCGGTGATTTCGAGGATCAGCATCCGTCCGCCGGGGCGAAGCACGCGGCGGCATTCGCGGAAGACGCGTTCCAGGTCGGCGAAGTGCCGCATCGCGAAACCGATGCTGATCATGCCGAACGACTCGTCGCGGAACGGGAGATGTTCACCGCCACCTTCGACAAGCTGGAAGCGCGCTTTTGTGCGGCCGGCGACGAGCATTCCGATTGATGGATCGATGCCGATGATCGCATTCGCATCGCCGGTGATCGTCTTCGCCGCGCGCGCCACGACGCCGGTGCCGGTAGCGACGTCGAGCAGGCGCTCGCCCTTCTTCAGCCCCGCGCGTTCGAGCGCCTGTCGGCGATAACGGTTACCTGATCCAAAACTGAGGAAGGCGACCGACCAGTCGTACCACGGCGCGGTGTCGTCGAAAAGATCGCGGACGAAGTGCTCGCGCTCTTCCGGAGCATCGTAGTAATCGGCGAGCGGAGGATGAGGAACGACGGGCGTCAACGCCGGCTCCCCATGCTTTCGAAAATTGCGTCGACCGTCCGCGTGTCGCCGCGGGCGTAGGCCTCGTCGATGTCCTTCACATACGCATCGATCGAGCGCGTGAACACGCGGTCGTTGCCGCCTTTCGCCTCCTTCGTTTTCTCGTGGCCGAGAAGCGTGCGGACGTAGAGCGACTTCTCGTTCGCCGACATCGATTGCCACTGCGCGCGATCGATGTTCGTGCGATGGCAGGCGAGGCAGACAAGCATCATCGTCACGAGAAAGCGCAGCCCTGGGAACGCGGGCGTCCCGCCCGCTATCAGTTTTCGCGCTGAAGCAAATGCGGGCGAGACGCCCGCGTTCCCAGGACTCATTCTCTCCGCCACCGTTGCGCGATCGGCATCTGCCGTCCGCTGCCGAATGCTTTGTTCGACACGCGCAGCGTCGGCGCGGCCTGACGGCGCTTGAATTCGTTCGTGTCGACGAGTTTCAAAATCCGCTTGACCAGCTCGCGATCGAAACCTTCCGCGACGATGGCGTCGACCTCCATCCACTCCTCGATGTAGAGCTTGAGGATGCCGTCGAGCACGTCGTATGGCGGCAGCGAATCCTGATCGGTCTGATTCGGGCGCAGCTCGGCCGACGGCGCCTTCGTGATCGACGACTCCGGGATCACGGCGCGATTGCGATTCAGCCAGCGCGCCACGCGATAAACCATGGTTTTGTAAACGTCGCCGAGGAGCGCCAGGCCGCCGGCCATGTCGCCGTAAAGCGTGCAGTAGCCGACCGCCAGCTCCGACTTGTTGCCGGTGGACACGACCATCGCGCTGGTGCGGTTCGACCAGGCCATGAGGATGTTGCCGCGGATGCGCGCCTGCGCGTTTTCGTTCGTCAGGTCGAAGGTCTCGTTGCCAAACAGCGCGTTGAAGGCGTCTTCGTACGGCTGATAGATCGGCGAGATGGGGACGACGTGGAAGGCGATGCCGAGGTTTTCCGCGAGCACGCGCGCGTCATCGATCGAGCCCTGCGACGAAAACTGCGACGGCATGGCGATGCCGGTGACATGTTCCGCGCCGAGCGCCTCGACGGCGATCGCGGCGGTGACGGCGGAGTCGATGCCGCCGGAGAGTCCGACCACGACGTCCTTGAAACCGCACTTGCGGATGTAGTCGCGCAAGCCGAGGATCAGCGCGGCGCCGATTTCTTCGTCTTCTTCGAGCGACAAAACGGATTCGCACGGGGCGCCATGAAGCTGCACGAGCGTGTTGTGCTCCTCGAATGCCGGCGCGCAGAAAATGGTCTGGCCTTTGGCGTCGATCACGATCGACGAGCCGTCGAAGAGCAGCTCGTCGTTGCCGCCGACCTGGTTCACATAAACGAGCGGGATGTCATACCTCATGGAAATGCGCGAGAACAGCTCGTAGCGCGAGCGCCGCTTGCCGCTGTTGAACGGCGACGCCGAAATGTTGAGGATGACCTGCGCGCCCTGCCGCGCCAGCTCGTCGATCGGATTGCGGCAGTAAATCTTCGTGCCGAGGATTTCGTCGTCGAACCAGAAATCCTCGCAGATGGCGATGCCTGCTTTGATGCCCGCGATCTCCACGACGCCGACGCTGCGCCCCGGCTCGAAGTAGCGCAGCTCGTCGAAAACGTCGTACGTCGGCAGCAGCGATTTGTGCTGCTCGAGGATGACCTTTCCGTTGCGCGCGACGATCGCCGCGTTGTGCAGCGGCTTGCCGCACCAGGAGGCGCTGCGCGTGATGCAGCCGAAGATGAGCGTGACGTCGCCGGTCATGGCCGCCAGTTCATCGCGCGTCCGCAACGCGGCGTCGACGAAGATCTCGCGATCGAGCAGATCGAGCGGCGGATAACCGGTCACGGCCAGCTCGGGCGCCAGCACGACATCCGCCCCCGCCTCCACCCCCTCGGCATACGCGCGCCGGATCATCTCCGCATTCGCCGCCAGCGCGCCGACGGTGGGATTCAACTGAGCGATATAGATCTTCATGCGCCACAGGCGATTCTATCGTGCCAGCGTAGTGCAGACGTCTCGTCTGCATCCGGCGGGCGTCTCGCCCGGCGGGGGTTTCTGGGATTCAAACGCCGGACGCGCAATGACTCAAGAAACCCCCGCCGGGCGAGACGCCACGGCGGATGCAGGCGAGGACGCCCGCACTACGCCTGCGAATGCAGCATCTCGTACGTCGCTCTCGCGATCTCGAGCTCTTCATTTGTCGGAATCACCCACACGCCCACACGCCCGGTACTGATGCGGCGTTCGTCGGTGCGCGGCGCGCGGTTCGCGGCGTCGTCGAGGATGACGTCGAGGAAACCGAGCCGGCCGCAGATGCGCTGGCGCATCGACGCGGAGTGCTCGCCGATGCCGGCGGTGAACGCGATCGCGTCGACGCCGTCGAGCGCGGCGCAATAGCTGGCGATGTACTTCGCGGCCCGGTAGGCGAAAACGTCGAGCGCCAGTTGCGCCCTCGGATCTGATGACGCTTCGAGCTCGCGCACGTCACCGCTGAATCCGGAGATGCCACGCAGTCCGGATTGATGATTGAGGAGATCGTCGAGATCGCTGTGCCCGTTGCGCAATAGATAAAGGATGGCGCCGGGATCGAGATCGCCGGCGCGCGTCCCCATCACCAGCCCTTCCATCGGCGTAAAGCCCATGCTGGTGTCGACGCTGCGGCCGCCGCGGATGGCGCAGACGCTGGCGCCGTTGCCGAGGTGCGCGACGATGAGTTTGTCGCCGGCGTTGAGCGCGTTGAGGCGTTTCGAAACGTACGAATACGAGATGCCGTGGAAACCGTAGCGGCGAATGCCGAGGTCCTGCGGAATCGCGTAAGTGGAGGCGACGTCCGGCAGCGTGCGATGAAAGGCGGTGTCGAAGGCCGCCACGATCGGAACTCCATTTCGTTCGCGCCGAACGTCTTCGATGGTCTTGACAGCGACTGGATTGTGCAGCGGTGCGAGCGCGGAGAGTTTTCGAATCTCGTCGAGCACGGCGTCATCGATGATGGCTGGAGTTTCGAATCGCGATCCGCCGTGAACCACGCGAATGCCGACGGCATCGACGTCCCCCTCGGCCACACGCTCCTCGCTCGGCATCGCGTACGTCGCCGATTTCATTGATGAGCTTCCGGGGTTGAGGACGAGGATCTTCATAACGACTTCCGGAAGCATCGCACGACCGCGGTTTCCTCGAAGCCGAGCGCACGATGCGCCGCCGCGCTGGAAACGTTGTCGGACTCGGTATCGGACGCGATCTCCGCGCACCCCCGCGAACGCGCCCACTCCTCGGCTGCGCGAATCAGCGCAGCACCAACTCCCGTTCCGCGTGAATCGGGATCGACGTACCACCCTTCGACAAATGCCACGCGATCTGTTTCACAACCTTCCGCATAAGCACGAATCGAAAGCTCGATGGAACCGATCAGCTTCTCGTCATCGAACGCGACCAACACCTGAAGAGGCTCGCGCGCCTCACCGGCAAAGTAGCGGTCGATTGCGTCCGAATGATCGGCCGCGGGCCAAAGCGCGTCGCGCATGCGCAGCCAGGAGCCGCGATCGTTGCGTTCAACAGGGCGGATGAGCATTGGCATTCTTTATACTCTCGCCACCCATGGCGAAATCCATCTTCACGCTGTGCTTGCTCGCCTTTCTGGCCACAAACGCGATCGCGGACGACACGCCCGCCTCGGTGGCGCTGCTCGTGAACGAAGCCAACGCAGACGTCATAGCGCCACGCATCGCAGCGGCTCTCGGCGCGAAAGACAGCGTCACGCGCGCAGCGGCTGCGCGCGTTGCGCTCGTGCGAGGAGTGACGAACGTTCTGCCGCAACTTCGCACGGCGCTGACGACAGAACCCGATCCCGACGCGGCGCGCGAAGAAGTGCGCGCGCTCGTCGTTCTCGGCGACGCCGCCGACGTCGACCGCGCCCGCGACGCAACGCGCAAGCTGCCGCCCGCGATCGACGACGTGATCGCCGTCGCCGTGTCGCGGCGTCCCGATGCGTTCGACATCTACGCGAGCAACCTTCGCGAGCACGGCTACGTCGCCGACGCCGCATTCTTCACACAAGCACTCTGGCGCCGCCCCGCCGCCGGCATCGCCGACGGCTCGCGGCTCCTCGGCATGCGCGACGCCGTGGGCTGGCGCGCGTTGCTGACGTCGATGCGCGAATCACACCTGGCCATGCAGGCCGGCGTCCTCGGCGCATCGCTCAACATGCCGGTCGAAGAAATCCGGACCGCCTCCGTCTGGTATCTGGTTCGGTCCTACGTGCCCGACCCGACGCTGATCGACGAAGGCGTCCGCGCTGCGCTGGCGGCGCCGAAGGAGACAGCGAGCACGCGCGAAGCCTTCGGACGCGAACTCTTACGGCGCATGCTCGGCGCCGAACGGATCGACGATCCGCGCTGGCTGGAATGGCTGCAGAACGCCGAAGCGGATCCGTTGATCGGAAACGACGACGCGCTGTTCCAGTACTTCACCGACAAAGAGTTCGCGGTGCGCAAGAACCACTGCGGCGTCACGACCTACGATTGCAAAATGCCGGAGTCGCGTCCGACACGAAAGATCCCCTCGTCGGTGGTGGCGCAGCCCGCCTATTTTCTTCCCGACGTGCTTCCTCGCGGCGTCGCGGACGCCGTCGTTTCCCAGTCGCGTTGTAACGGTGAATGGCTGGCGCTGGCCGGCGCGACCAGCGATCTCGCCGGACGCGTGCAGAGCGTCGACGTAAAGCGCATTGAGATGGATTCAGCGTGTGAAAAGGCAGTCACGGCGCTGATGCGGCTGTCGCTGGCGACGCCCTCATCGATCGACGCCTCGCTGAAAAGCGAAAACATACTGCTGGTTCACGCCCGCAAACAGCCGACCTGCCTGGATGAAGCCTCATTGGCGACTTCCGCAGAATCGTCGGTTCACACGGTCGGCGGCGAAGTATCCACACCGATCGTTAAGCACCGTGTGGAACCGCATTTCCCGGAATCGGCACGCAGGGCCATGGGCGGTGGAACCAATGTGCTGGTCATCGTCAGCAGCATCATTAGCCGCGAGGGCTGCGTCCGCGCCATCAACCTGCTCCTGCAATCGCCATATCCCGAATTAAACGGCGCTGCCCTTCAAGCCATCGCACAATGGACGTTCGAACCCGGCCGCCTGCATGGCGTTCCGGTCGACGTCCATTTCAATCTGACGGTGAATTTCCTGGTCAACCGTTAATCACGCGATCAAAGCAGCCACGCGTATCCGATTTTAAGGAACAGCGTCCGGTCGGCGCGCCTGAGGTCTACGCGGTCATCGCCGGATGAACTGTCCGAATATCCGAGATAGAAGACCGTCTGCGGATTGATCTTGTACGAGAAGAGAAATTGCGTGAACAGGTCCTTCGACCTGTGATTGACGGAAAAGTGATAAAGCGACGGATCGCGGGTGACGTCGCTGTATTGCACGATGGCCCGCGCCAGCGTACGGATGTTGAAGTGATAGATGATCGTGCCCTGGGGCAGGTTCGCGGTAAAGAGGCGGCCGCCCGCGACGTCGAGCCGTTCCGCCGTATAGTCGAAAGCAACCGACAAACGCCGGCCAAGGTGTAATTCGGCGCCGGGCTCGACGAGGAAGACGTCGCCTTGCCGCTCATTGGAGAAATCGATCGTCTTGCCGCCGCGGGTAAAGAAATAGCCATAGAAGCTCGACGTCGGACGCGTCTCCACGTAGAAGTTCCAGCGCGGATCGTTGTAATAGACGCCGCGGAAGTATTCGCGGTTCGGCGAGTAGGTGGCCTGCACGAGCGTTTGCCGAGTGCCGAGGTACGTGATTTGGAAATCCTGGCCGTTTTCTTTGATATTGCCCGTGCTGTCCGTCGTCCAGTCCGCGCCCGCAAAGAGTTGGATCTCCGTATACCACTGGCCCGGCTTGCCCCAGAAGTTTCGCTGGATATAGCCGCTCGGCTGTTTGACGTTGACGCGCGTCACGAAGCCGCTGTCGCTGCGAAAGCCCGGCCCGAGGTCGGAGTAGCGCGCCGCCCATTGCCAGTTGCGCGTGGAGTGGTTGTAGCGGATGTTGAGGGCATCGTCGGAAAAAGAGCCGAGAGGCTGGCCATTTTCGATCGCCACAAAATGCGGATATTCGGTCGCGCTGCGCAGATACTGAAACGTCACCGAGTCCGCCTGCGTGAAACGGAAAAGGCCGTCGATTCCTCCGACGCCGTTCGAATATCCGTTTGCGGAACGTCCGGTGAAGAGCACGCCGACCGACGACGTCTTGCCGACGTCGCGCCGATAGCGGGCCACGACTGCATTCACGTTCTGATCAATCGACGTCAGGCCGGAGCCGTCGTAACTCGGGAAGATCAGATTGTTGACGCGGTCGCGCGTGATGACGGCGCCGAACGCGTTCTTCCCTTCCTTTCCGGTCACCTTCATGCCGAGTTCCGGATCGGCGACGGTCCGGGTGAAGACGGCGTTGATCGGGGTCGAGAAAAAGTCGGCCCCTTCGAGAAAGAACGGCCGCTTTTCGGGGAAGAACAACGCGAACTGCTGGTTCTCGGCGAGTTGCGCGGTGTCGGCTTCGACCTGCGAGAAGTCAGGATTCACCGCGGCAGAGACGGTGACGTTCGGCGTAACTCCCCATCGCATGGAGAGGCCGGGATCGACTTTCGCGTCGCCGTTTTTCAGCTCACCGTCGGGAAAATCGGGCCGCACCGCGGTCTGGTGCGCGGTGATGGTCGGATCGAGCTCGAGGTTGCGTCCCGGCCGCAGGTCGCGGAATCCGGTCAATTTGTCGAACTGGCAGATCAGGCACGGCGCGCCGCGGTCGGTCGGCATCGTGCGCATGCGGTGCCGGTCTTCGCGCGGCCAGTCGCGCGAGGCCATGAATCCCCACGTCTGGACGCCGGAGCCGCGCGGAAATCGCAGTTGCGTAAACGGAATGGCGATCTCGACGACGTAGCCGTCCGCCGTGATCCGCCCCTCCGACGCCCAGATTGCATTCCACGACCAATCCTCCGAACCATCGACGTCGCTGTTCGTTGCGTCCATCTGTACGCCGAGCGGATTGACGCGAAACTGAAAGGCGCGGCGCTGATCGTTGAACGTGTCGATCATGAAGCCGACCGTATCGTCGCTGAAAGGGATGTCGCGATCGGTCAGATGCGCGCTGATGGCGGCGGGCTTCGCATCGTGCGCGCGGAAGCCGACGTACAAGTTCTGACGATCGAACGTGAGCAGGACGTCCGTCTTCGTCGGCGCCGGAACGTTGTCGCCGGGATGCCATTCGTAGTTGAGCGGGATCGTGGCCGCGGTCTTCCACGCCTCCTCGTCGAGATTGCCGTCGACGCGAATCGGTCCGCTGGCCTCATGGATCTCGTACGTCGAAGGCTGCCGCTGTTTCGCGACCGGCTTTTCCGCGGCCGGAGTCTGCGCGGCAACCGCCGACGCCGTAGACAGAAAGCCAATCATCGCGAGTCCAATCGCCACACGCATGCCTTGCCCTCACAATCTGATTGCTAACACTACTTCGACGATGCGCAAACTGATTAGTTGGTTGAAACGGAATGGAGCGAAGGAAGTTGCAGGCTAAGTTCCAGCCATCGTGACCGAAAACGTCGCGCCTCGCGCCGCGGGATCGAAAACGGTCGTGCGTCCGCGCCTCGAAAGAAATGCATACCGTTGATCGCCGGACTGCAATAGCGGGATCGACCGTGGTCCGTTCCAGTCGGAACACCTGCTGATCGATGAATACTCGATCTCGATGACGTCGCCGGCATGAACGCCCGACGCCGAACGGATCACGCGCACGACGCGCGCTTCCACCTTGACGTTGCGGATGACTTCGAAATCGAAGAACGAACAGCTCGACGGTTTGGCGAAGTGCCGATGCACATCGACAGATGTGACCCGAATCTCAAGAATTTCCGGCGCCTTTCGCTGCAGATCCTTATAAACGTCCGGCGAAAGATCGGCCAGAACTGCCGACGCCAGAATCAGAAGAATCGCAATTGTGACGCAGCGGCTGATCACGGTTAGCGCGCTCACATCGCATCAATACGCGTGGCCTGACGTCCGACCAGCTTCCACGAGCCATCGAACGCACACCAGACATTCGTGAATCGCCGTCTTATGACGGGTCCGTCGTCTACGTCCTTGACGGCATCATGTCCCATGACCAACACCACGTCGTCATGCCTGGTCATCTGCTCGATGTGCTGGTCGAGGGAGACATGGCGGATGATGCCTCGCTCGAGCAGGTCCAGGACCTGCGCGCGGTCATTGATGCGGTTCAGAGGCGAATTCACGCGGAGGTTCTCTGACCAGAGTTGCCGAAGGCGGCCAATGTCCTGAGCCAGAAATGCGATCCGCGTCTCCTCCTCCAACCGCTCGATTTCATCCTGCCAGGAACTTCCGTCCGTCGTCGCGTTCAACGTCTGATCCTCCTTCACTTCCTTTTCTACCGAGTTTCGCAGGTCCACACTCCCGGATAATCGAGCACAAACCCTTCCGGCGACACCGCAAGGCTGGCCCGGAAACTCCCCCCTCGGGATTGATATTCGTAGCGCAACTCACCGGAGCGGAGGTAACCCTGATCGAGCGGCTGCAGATCAAAATCCGGAAACCGCAACCAGGCAGCGACGACATTCTGAGAGCCGCCAACGGGCAGCGCCAGCCGCCGAATCGGCAGAAGGTTGGTCGCCGGCGTGAACGCAAAATCGATGTCGACACAGCCGCGAACGGCCTCGATCACTTGATCGTTGACCGTCCATTGCTCGTCCTCTCCGACCTCGATCCGAAGATCAATCCTCTTCGAACCAACCCAACCTTTGACGTCAGCGTAACGCGTACGCCAGCCGGCGTCCAGCATCACGACATAGCTCACATGACAAACCGTTCCTCGAACAACGACCGCCGCGCCTTCGAGCGCCCACCCCTCGCCGGAAGGCGAGAGCGTGGCCGCATCGTGCCCCGGAACGTCGAGCCTGCGCCACGCGACATTGGTGATGTCTGTTGTTGTTTGCGAGACCATAGAGGCCGGCGCGAATTCTACCGCCGCGCGATGAGCACCGCATTCGTTCCGCCGAACGCGAATGAATTCGACATGACGCAACGGACATCCTGGTCCGTCCGCCCGCGGTCGGGAACGTAGTCGAGATCGCAGTCGGGGTCGGGGACGTCGAGATTCGCGGTCGGCGGCACCGCATTGCGATTCATCGCCAACAGTGAGATGACGAACTCCAGCGCGCCGGCGCCGCCGAGGAGATGGCCGTGCATCGACTTCGTGGAGCTGACGGGGATGTTGTATGCGCGATCGCCGAACACCTTCTTGATCGCGCGCGTTTCGGTGACGTCGTTCAACACCGTCGCGGTGCCGTGCGCATTGATGTAGCCGATGTCGTCCGGCGCGATCTTCGCGTCGTCGAGCGCCAGCGTCATGGCCATCGCCTGCCCGTCGACGGACGGCTTCGTGATGTGCTGGTGATCGTTGCTCGAGCCGTAGCCGATCAATTCCCCGTAAATCCGCGCGCCGCGGCGCATCGCTGACTCGCGCTCTTCAAGAATGACCATGGCCGCGCCTTCGCCTAGGACGAGTCCGGTGCGATTTTTCGAGAACGGCCGGCACGCGGTCGAGAAGTTCGCGCTGTCGGGCATCGCCAGCACGTGCATCGCCTGCCACGACTTGTAGAAGCCGAAGGTCAGCGGCGCCTCGGCACCGCCGGCAATCATCACGTCCGCATAGCCGTGACGGATCTGCCGGAACGCCTCGCCGATCGAAACCGACGACGACGAGCACGCGCAGGAGTACGTGAGATCCGGCCCGGCCAAACCATGCTGCATGGCGATGTGGCCTGCGGGCGCGTTGTTCATCACCTTCAACACCGTCAGCGGTTTCACGCGATCGGGATCGCGCAGCAGCAACTGCGCGAAGGTCTCTTCGAGCGCGTTCGCGGTGCCCATGCCGGTGCCGAACGAAACGCCGGCGCGAGCGCGATTTGCGTCGGTGAATTCGATGCCCGCATCTTTCACCGCCATCGATGCCGCGGCGATCGAAAACTGCGTGACGCGATCGTATTGGTCGGGGCGCTGAATGTATGGCGCAGGATCAAACTCCGCGACGCCGCCCGCGTTCGAGTTCGTCCCTTTCGGTCCCTCGGTAACGACCTCGCGCACGCCCGAACGCCCTTCCATCAGCGCGGAGAAGAGCGCGTCCGGATCGTTGCCGAGCGGCGAGATCACGCCCATTCCTGTCACCACGACGCGCCTCATGTCTGCTGAGCAACGCCGCGAAACGCCGTCGCTCTTCCAGTTACCGCGGGATGAAAACGCGATAGATCAGCGCGGTTCCGAAACCCCAGGCGGCGTTGACGATCGGTCCCATCATCATGGCGCGCGGCTTCCATCCGGCGCCGATCGGTTGATGCTTGATCGGCGCGACGATGAACCACGCCACCAGCGTCGGCAGGATTGCGCCGATGACGATCGCTGCAATCCAGAACGATGCGCCGCGGCGGCGTTCGATCATCGGCATCATGATCACGCCCCACACCCCTCCCCAGAACGCCAACGAGATCACCGCCGGAATGCCGAACGGCGGCACGGGCTGCATCGGCCAAGCGGCGCGTGGCGTGAACCCGAACGTGTGCAGAAGCGCGAGGACGCATTGGTGAAAAACGAGCGTGGCGACGAAGCCGGCGACGAATGCGATCACACCACGTTTGATCATCACAGCACCCTTCGAAAATAGTCGATCGTCTTCGTCAGCCCTTCCTCGAGCGGCACGACCGGCTCCCAATTCAGGAGCGTGCGCGCCTTGGTGATGTCGGGCCGGCGAATCTTGGGATCATCCTCGGGGAGCGGGCGATACTCGATCGGTGCCTTGCTGCCGGTCAGGCGTTTGATCTCCTCGGCGAATTGCAGCACCGTCATCTCGTTCGGATTGCCGATGTTGGTCGGATTCACTTCGTCCGACATCAGCAGGCGATAGATGCCTTCGATCAGGTCGGTGACGAAGCAGAACGAGCGCGTCTGCGAGCCGTCGCCGAACACCGTCATCGGCTCGTTGCGCAGCGCCTGCGAGATGAACGCCGGCACGACGCGGCCGTCTTTGATGCGCATGCGTGGACCGTACGTATTGAAGATGCGCACGATGCGCGTTTCGACGCCGTGGAAGCGGTGATACGCCATGGTCATCGCCTCGGCGAACCGCTTCGCTTCGTCGTAAACCCCGCGCGGACCGACCGGATTCACGTTGCCCCAGTAATCTTCTTTCTGCGGATGCACGAGCGGATCACCGTACACCTCGGACGTCGACGCGATGAGATAGCGCGCGCCCTTGTCCTTGGCCACGCCGAGCGTTTTGTGCGTGCCGAGCGACCCGACTTTCAGCGTCTGGATCGGCTTCTCGAGGTAATCGATCGGACTGGCCGGCGACGCGAAATGAAGGACGTAGTCGAGGTCACCATCGATGTGGATGTAGTTCGTGACGTCGTACTTCACGAACGAAAATCCCTCGCGGCCGATCAGGTGCTGGACGTTGGCGGGATTGCCGGTGATGAAGTTGTCGATGGCGATGACTTCGTGGCCGCGCTCGAGGAACAGCTCGCAAAGGTGCGAGCCGAGGAATCCGGCGCCGCCGGTGATGAGCGCACGGCCCATCAGGCCGTGACCGCCTTCCGCACATCTTCGGCGCGGCCGACCGACGAGTAGTAGAAGCCGAGCGCTTTCATGCGCTGCGGATCGTAGACGTTGCGGAGGTCGATGAGATTGGGAACTTTCATGGCCTTCTTGATGCGCTCGAAGTTGAGTGCGCGAAACGCGTTCCACTCCGTTGCCAGCACGATCGCATCCGCCCCTTCGGCGGTGCCATACGCGTCCTCGCAATAGTCCACGTTCTCGAAAATGGCGCGGCTGTTCTCCATCGACTGCGGGTCGTACGCCTGAATGCGCGCGCCGAGGGCCTGCAGTCCCTTGACGACCGGGATGGCGGGCGAGTCGCGCATGTCGTCGGTGTCGGGCTTGAACGCGAGGCCGAGGATGCCGATGGTCTTGCCCTTCACCTCGCCGCCCAGCGCTTCGATGATCTTCGTCACCATGCGCGACTTGATGTCGTCGTTGACGCGCAGCACCGCTTCCATGATTTGAAACGGATAGCCGTGCGCGCGGGCGATCGTGGCCATGGCCGAGCTGTCTTTCGGAAAACACGATCCGCCGAAGCCGGGACCGGCCTGCAGGAACTTCGGCCCAATGCGAGTATCCAGCCCCATGCCGAGTGCAACATCCTGCACATTGCCGCCGACGCGTTCGCAGATCTGCGCGACCTCGTTGATGAACGAGATCTTCGTGGCCAGGAAGCCGTTCGCGGCGTACTTGATCAACTCGGCTGACTCGACGTTCGTCACGACGAACGGGATTTCGAGCGAGTGCAGCGGTGCGTAAATCTCACGCATCAACGCCACCGATTCTTCGTCCGAGGCGCCGATGACGACGCGGTCGGGCTTGAGAAAGTCTTCGATGGCCGAGCCTTCGCGCAGAAACTCGGGATTCGAAACGACGGAGCCTTTCTGGCCGTTGCCGGATTCCTCGAGGATCTGCTCGATCATCCGGCCCGTTCCGATCGGAACCGTCGACTTCGTGATCACGAGCTTCGGCCCGTTCATGTGCGCGGCGATCGTGCGCGCGACGTTTTCGACGTAGGTGAGATTCGCAGAACCGTCCGGCTTCGGAGGCGTGCCGACGGCGATGAAAATGGCGCGGCTGCGGCTAATGGCGTCGCCGAGGTCGGTGGTGAAACGCAGCCGTCCCTCGTCCACGTTGCGGCTGACGATCTTGTCGAGACCCGGCTCGTAGATCGGAATCTGTCCGTTGTTCAGAGCGTCGATTTTTTTCGGATCGATGTCACAGCAGATGACGTCGTTGCCGAAGTCGGCCAGACCGGCCCCGGTAACGAGCCCGACATAGCCCGTTCCGATGACTGCGATATCCACCTGGAAAACCTCCGGGGGCAAGTAGTGCGCGAACGCGCGGCGCGAGATCGTATCACCCGGCCATTACATGGGCGGTGAGGTTGACGTTGTCGTTGTGCTTGTCGTGGTCGTCGTCGTTGTATTCGCCACCGGCGGCACATCGGGCGCCGGTGGTGCCTCGGACTTTGTCGTCGGCTTCGTTGTTGGGGGCGGCGGGGTAGCCGGCGCGGGCTTCGACGACTCGGTGTCGTAGCGCTTCTGGATGCCGCTTTGCTGGCGGTTGCGGATCAGCCAGCGGAGGAGTTTCGACTCGTTGATGCCGATGAGGATGTCGTTGACCGATTCGTAGACCGAGGGGTCGTTGACGAGTTTGCCGGCCGTGCCTTCGCCGCGATTCAGTTTCGCGACCGTGTCGTTGAGCTGATGGAGCAGGCCGGTGAACTCGTTGAGGGCCTGATCGCCGTATTGCTTGTCGTTCATCAGGCGCGGCACGAGGCCTTGTCCGCTTTGATACGACGCGCTGATCGCGGCCAGATTCGCGGAGGTCGTCTTCAGATTGTCGACCAGATCGAAGACTTTCTTTTTCCCTTCGGGATCGGACAGCAGCGCCGGGATCATGCCCTGTCCGCTCTTCAGACTTCCTTCGACATTGGCGACGAGCGTCTGCAGTGAGCGAGCGCTTTCCTGGATCGAGCCGGTGAGCGATGTTGCGTAGGCGTCGTCGTACACGAGGCGTCCGACCAGACCTTTGCCGCTCTCGACGTGGCCGAGGATTGCATTGGTCTTGTTGAGCGTGGTCAGGAACGTGTCGGTGATGCGCTGCTTGGTCTCCGGCGTCGAAGTCAGTTCGCCGATGAGACCTTCGCCGCGGTCGACGCGGCCGAGGATGTTCTTGAGCGAATACGAAATCTGCACGAAGTTGTCGACGAGATCCTCACCCGAGGAGATGAGCTGATCGACGTTCGTCTGGCGCGCCGCCGGAATCATGGCGCCGGGCTCGGTGGCGTCGAACTTCGGGCTGCCGGGCGAGATGTCGATGTAGCTGTCGCCGGCGAGCAGACCGAGCTTCTTCAGGCGCGCGCGAGAGTCGGTGCGGATGCGATCCGCGTATTTGCGGTCGACCATCAGCACGATGTCGACGTCGCGCATTTTCGGATCACGCGGAAGGGTGATGTCTTTGATGACGCCGACCGTGACGCCCGAAATCTTGACCGGGTTCCCCTCGGCCAGACCAGTGACGTTGTCGAGGCGCACTTTGTATTCGTTCTTGCGCGAGAAGATCTTCTGCTCCGAGCCGATGAAGAAGACGAAGATCATCAGCACGAGCAGCGAGGCCGCAACGAGAAGCCCGACGCGGATCGTTTTTTCTTTGGGTTTAGGTGCCATCGTCTTGTACCGAACCGTTTTCCTTCGTTGCCAGATTTCAGTGAGGCGGCTGCGCCGCGGTGACGGCTGAGGCTTTCAGGAACTCGCGCAGGACCGGATGCTCCGAGGTGCGCGCTTCTTCCATCGTCCCCACCCACTCGAATACGCCTTTGTTGAGGAAGGCGATGCGGTCGCCGACCGAAAACGCCGACTGGATGTCGTGCGTGACGACGACCGAGGTAACGTTGAGTTTCGACTGCAGATCGATGATCAGCTCGTTGATTTTCTGCGACGTGATCGGGTCGAGTCCCGTGGTCGGCTCGTCGTAGAGAATCATCTTCGGATCGAGCACGATCGACCGCGCCAGTCCGACGCGCTTGCGCATGCCGCCGGAAAGATCGACCGGCATGAGGTGCTCGGTGTTCGGCAGGTTCACGAGCCCGAGCTTTTCTTTCACCGCACGCGCGATCTCTTCCTCCGACATCTCCGTGTGCTCGCGCAACGGAAAGGCGACGTTCTCGAAGACGTTCATGGAGTCGAAGAGCGCGCCGCTCTGGAACAGCATCCCGAACTTTTTCCGCACGCGATACAGCTCTTCCTCGGGATGATCGGTGATGTCTTCGTCCTCGACGATGACGCGGCCGCTGTCGGGCGCTTCGAGTCCGAGCATGTGCCGCAGCGTGACCGATTTGCCGCTGCCCGATCCGCCGAGGATGACCAGGACTTCGCCGCGATAAACCTTGAGGTCGGCGCCGCGCAGCACCTGCTTGTTTCCGTACGCTTTGTTGACGTCGCGGAACTCGACGAAGAGATCGCGCGGATGCAACCTGCGATCAGGCGTCGGACGCGGCTCGGCGCGGCGGTCGGGTGCGATGGTCGTTTCGGTCATCAGAAGATGAAGAGGAAAACTTTCGTCAGGAAGAAGTCGAGGATCAATACGGTGATCGAGGCGGTGACGACGGTGGCGGTGGTGGAGCGGCCGACACCGTCCGCGCCGCCGCTGGTGCTGAGCCCGTTGTAGCAGGCGATCAGCCCGATCGTGAATCCAAAAAAGAAGGTCTTGCCGACACCCGAGGCGAGGTCGTTGTACTTGACAGTCTCGATGACGCTGCGGATGTAGAAGTTGGAACTGAGATGAAGGCTGCCGACGGCGATGATCAGCCCGCCGAAGATGCCGATGAAGCAGGCCAGCAAGGTCAGGAGCGGCATCATGATCGTCGTGGCCAGCACGCGCGGAACGACGAGCTTGCGAACGGGATTCGTGGCCAGCGCTCGGAGCGCGTCAATCTGCTCGGTGACTTTCATCGTGCCGAGCTCCGCCGCGATGCCGGCGCCGACGCGGCCACCGACCATCAGCGCCATCAACACCGGCGCAAGCTCGCGGATCAACGAGAGCGACACGACTTTGCCGATCAGCAACGCTCCGCCGAACTCAGCGAGCGAATACGCGGTCTGCAGCGCGAGCACCATGCCGATGAAGAGCGAGGTGATGGCGACGATGGAGATCGACCGGACTCCGATCTGATCGAACTGCGCGATGACCACCGCACGATCGACCGGTCCTCGGATGAACTGCTGAATCGTCTGCGTGGCCAGGTCCGCCACGCCGCCGAGGTAGTAAAGAGCCTCTTCCCCATGCCGCTTGACGCGGTCAACGAGCACGTTCCCACGCTCGATCAACGTCGGCGAGGCAGGCTTCGGGGCGGTGTTGGTTTCGAGGATGGAGGTCAAAGCGTGGGTGATGCTACTAAAGGTTAATTGAGAAGCGGTCTTTTATACTTTCGGGCCTCAAAGTATAATTCACGACTGCTTAGTTGTACCTGAGTACATGGACCCGACCGACTTTACAGCGCCGTCAGCAGGACGGATCGTGAGAACGAGCGACGGCGCTGCTGCATTCGTGCCGAGCCCGCTTCCTCCCGATCTTCCGCTTTCGTGGGAAATGCTCAACGCGATCACGCGTGCCGAACGCGCGGTCGCGAATCTGCGCGGGGTAGGCGCGACCTTGCCGAATCCGCACCTCCTGATTGCCCCGTTCGCGCGTCGTGAAGCCGTGTTGTCGAGCCGCATCGAAGGAACGCAGGCCTCGGTCGGCGACCTGGTCGCGTTCGAAGCGGGCAATACTCCGGCGGATGCGGCGGACGTCCATGAGGTAGCGAACTATGTCGCTGCTCTCGACTTTGGTCTGGAACGGCTGAAGGAGTTTCCGCTGAGCCTCCGTTTCATTCGCGAAGTTCACGAGCGGCTGATGCGCGGCGTGCGGGGCGGCAGCAGCAATCCGGGGGAGTTCCGGCATCTGCAGAACTGGATCGGCGCGCCGGGGTCGCGAATCGCCGCCGCGAAATACGTTCTGCCACCCGTACCCGACATGCACAAGGCGCTCGACGCGTTCGAGAAGTTTCTGCACTCGCCGTCGCATCTGCCGGCATTGATACGGTTCGCGCTCATCCACTATCACTTCGAAGCGATCCATCCGTTTCTCGACGGCAATGGTCGGGTAGGCAGGCTGCTGATCACGTTTCTTTTTCACACGGAGGAGTTACTCGATCATCCGCTGCTCTATCTCAGCGGATTCTTCGAGCGGCATCGCGATGACTATTACCGCTTGCTTCTCAACGTCAGCCAGCATGGCGCGTGGGATGAGTGGATCGCGTACTTTCTCAGTGCCGTGACCGAACAGGCGAACGACGCCGTTCGCCGCGCGAGCACGCTGCTCGCTCTGCGGCAGGAGTATCGCAAGCGCACGACATCGGCGCGCAACTCCGCACTTCTCGGAGCGATGATCGACCGTTTGTTTGCGCTGCCGGCGATCACGATCACTGCCGCAGCGCGCGAACTGGACGTGACCTATCGGGCCGCAAAGATGAACGTCGAGAAACTCGTCGCGTCCGGAATTCTCGTTGAGCCGGCGACCGGCCGGAATCGCGTCTACATGGCTCGCGAGATCATCGACCTGCTCGAAGGTCCTTGATCACTGCCTGGCAAGTAACTCAGGGTATAACTTCCAGTCCGTAGTTAAACCCAACCGCCACTTGGTTTCGTTGCCCTAACTACTGCCCGCCGAAAATACTGCGCAGCAACTTCCGCAGTCCGCGTTCCTCTTTCTTTTTCTGCGGTTGCTGCGGCTGCGCCGGCTGCGCTCCGGATGGATTCGGGATCACGCCTTCGGCCTGGGCCTCCGCCGGTTCTGTGTTGTCGCGCCAGAACGGGCTCGGCTCGCCGCTGCCGGCGTGGAGTGGGCATACCGAGGTCGGCTCCGTGCCGGCGACGAAAATCTCGTCTTTCGTTTGCGGGCAGTACGGCGTGGCCAGCATCCCCGACTGCGGATCGATCTGGCGGTCGATGACGTCCTCGGGGCGTTTCCAATCCACGTCCGGAATGAGACCGCTGACGCGATTCATATTGTTCGCCCAGATCGGAACGCAGGCGTCGCCGCCGGCGAGACGGATGCTGTGACTGTCGTCGAAGCCGAGCCAGACCAGCGAAAGGATGCGCGGCGAATAGCCGATGAACCACGCGTCGTGATAGCTGCTCGTCGTTCCCGTTTTTCCGGCGAAGGGACGCTCGAAACCGAGCTGGCGCGCCTTGGACGCCGTGCCGAATTCGAAGACGCCTTTGAGGACGTCGTTCATCACGTAGCAGACGCTGGCCGGCGCCACGCGCTTCATCTTCACTTCGCGCGACTCCAGCAATTTCCCCTCGGCGGTCGACACGGCCAGGATTGAGATCGGTTCCGCTTTTACGCCGAGGTTGGCGAAGGCGGAGTAGGCGTAGGCGATTTCGAGGGGGGTGACTTCGAACGAGCCGAGCGACACCGACGGATACGGCTCGAGGTGACTCTCGATTCCGATCGTCGACGCGGTTTTGATCACGTTCGGAATGCCGGCGTTCATCGCCGCGCGCACGGCGGGGATGTTGTACGAATGCGCCAGCGCCTCGCGCACGGTGACCTGCCCGTGATAGCGGAGGTCGTAGTTCTGGGGACTCCAGACCGCGTTGCCGGTGCGGATGCTGATCGGCGAGTCGTCGAGCACCGTCGCCGCCGTGAAGGCCTGCTGTCCGCGCGCCGGATCCATCGCCGTCGCGTAGACGAACGGTTTGAAGAGTGAACCCGGCTGACGCCGCGCCTGGATGGCGCGATTGAACTGCGTCTTCGAATAGTTTCGTCCACCGACGAGGGCCTTCACATATCCGGTGCCGGGCTGGATGGTGAGGATGACGCCCTCGAGTGGCGTCGGCGACTTACGCAGATACGGATAGCGCTTGTTCAGCGCGTCGATGCCGCTGTCGAGCGACTGTTCCGCCGACCGCTGCATGATCGTGTCGAGCGTCGTGAAGACGCGCAGCCCCTCGGTGCGCAACTGCGTTTCGGGATAGGTCTCCTTCAACTGCTTGAGCACGAGGTCGACGAAGAACGGCGCGCTGCGCGACGTCTTCGGAAAGCGCGACGTCGTCAGCGGCGAGGCCACGGCCTGGTCGTACTCCGCAGGCGTGATGTAGCCCTGCTCTTTCATCAGTTGCAGCACCGTGTCGCGGCGCCCTTTGGCGCGATCGGGATGCGACAGCGGCGACAGCACGTTCGGCGATCGGATGATGCCGGCCAGCGTGGCCGCCTCGGGGAGCGTCAGGTACGTGACGTGTTTTCCGAAGTAGACCTGCGAGGCTTGTTCGACTCCGGCGATCTGCACCGAGCCGTTCTGGCCAAGGTAAATCTCGTTGAGATACGCCTCGAGGATCTGGTTCTTGGAGAAGCGCGCCTCCAGCAGCACCGCCATCAGCGCTTCATGAAGTTTGCGCGGAAGCGTGCGCTCCGGATTTAGAAAAAAGTTCTTGATGAGCTGTTGCGTCAGCGTCGAACCGCCGTGCGTCATGTTCTTGTTGCGAACGTCGGTAACGAACGCCGCAAGCGTGCCGCGAATCGAGATCCCTTGATGGTGGTAAAAGTTCTTGTCCTCGGTGGAGATGATCGCCTCGCTGACGACCTTTGGCACCGAGCTGAGAGCGACCGGCAGCCGGTCTTCCATCTCGTTGTTGTAGATCGACGTGATCAGCTCCGGTTCGATGCGGATGCCGCGCAGCGCCACGCCGTCGTCGAGGCGCTTGATGCCGCGAATGGTCCCGCCATCCATCTCGATCGCCACCGGCAGCGCGCGGAACTCGATGTCGGGATACTCGAAGTTCTGCAGGTAAACCTCGAGCGTGTTTCCGGCGTAGCGATACTCGCCGGGATTGGTCACGCGCGCCGCGACCTCGTGATAGCCGACATGATTCAGCTTCGGCTCGAGCAGCGTCCGCGGAATGGTCATGCCGGGAACGAGCGGCGTGGCATCCGAATAGATCCGGCTCGGCAGATCCCACCGCCGGCTCGATTCAAATTTTTTGGTGATAACGACGTAGGTGTAGCCGACGTACGCCAGAAACACGACGAAGCAGACCATGACGAGAAACGCAATCCCCGCCGAGTGCCGCCAGAAGAAATCCTTGATCCGGGAACGAGTAGCCATCGAAAAGTGAGGGTACCAACAAAATAAGGCAGCGGTGTGGCGGAGCTACTGAGGCACGGCGACGTGGATGATTTGACCGCGCTCTATACGATTGAGTGCCGCGCGAATGTCGTTCAGAGCACGCTCGAGTATGCCTAGTTGAAGACTGTGGGTGTCGATGACGACGACGCCCATTTGGAATGATGCGAGTTTCTGCTGATACTCCATCCGGCGATCGGCGGTCAGCAGAACATCAAAAGTGCCTTCAGCCTGGCGGAGGAGTTTGCCGTTGCGGAATGATCCCCATCCCTCGTCCTGAACGGTGCGAATGTCGAATTCAGGCAGCTTTTGCCGGAGCAAACGAGGAAGGTTCTCATCGAACAGGACGCGTTTCACGCAATTGTCGCGGCGAGCGCTTCACTCGCCTCTTCCAGAAACGCGACCACCTGCTCGCGGCTGACACCCGGGTAGTTTTCGAGAAAATCCTCGATCGTGTCGCCGCCCTCGAGAAAGTCGATCAGCGCGTGAACCGGCACGCGAGTGCCGACAAAGATGGGAGTGCCGCCGAGAATCTCGGGGTCAGTGTGGACAATCTGTTTGGCGTCCATGACGGCAATAGGATAACTCGTCCGGCCTTCTACCCAGGCCACACCCAATCGCGGATCTCGGGCATGTCGTCGCCGAATTCGCAGACGTATTGGCGGTGCTCGACGAGTTTGTCGCGCATGTCCTGCTTCACGTGCGCGTAGCGGGTGGCCAGGCCCGGGACGCGGTCGATGACGTCGATGACGAGGTGGAAGCGGTCGAGATCGTTGAGCACGGTCATGTCGAACGGCGTGGTGGTCGTCCCTTCCTCTTTGTAGCCGCGCACGTGCAGGTTGTTGTGATTCGTGCGGCGGTAGGTGAGGCGATGAATCAGCCACGGGTAGCCGTGGAAGGCGAAGATGACCGGCTTGTCGGCGGTGAAGAGCGAATCGAAATCGCGATCCGGAAGTCCGTGCGGATGCTCGGAGGGCGGCTGCAGCGTCATCAGATCGACGACGTTGATGACGCGGATCTTCAGCTCCGGAAGGCGCGCGCGCAGGATGGAGACGGCGGCCAGCGTCTCCAGCGTCGGAACGTCGCCGGCGCAGGCCATGACCACGTCCGGCTCGCAATCGTCGTCGTTGCTGGCCCAGTCCCACATCCCGATTCCGGCGGTGCAATGCTTCGTGGCCGCGTCGACGTCGAGGTACTGCAGCGCGGGCTGCTTGCCGGCCACGATCACGTTCACGTAGTTGCGACTGCGCAGACAGTGATCGACGACGGAGAGCAGCGTGTTCGCGTCGGGCGGCAGATAGACGCGCACCACCTCCGCCTTTTTGTTCATGACGTGATCGATGAAGCCGGGATCCTGGTGGCTGAAACCGTTGTGATCCTGCCGCCAGACGTGCGACGTGAGCAGGTAATTGAGCGACGCGATCGGACGGCGCCACGGAATGTGCCGCGTCGTCTTCAGCCACTTCGCGTGCTGGTTGAACATCGAGTCGACGATGTGGATGAAGGCCTCGTAGCAGGAGAAGAAGCCGTGCCGGCCGGTGAGCAGGTAGCCTTCCAGCCACCCCTGGCACAAGTGCTCGCTGAGCACTTCCATCACGCGCCCTTCGTGGGCGATGCTCTCGTCCGTCGGCAGAATCGTGCCGGTGAAAATGCGATCGGTGGTTTCGAAGATGGCGGTCAGGCGGTTGGATGCGGTTTCGTCGGGGCCGACGATGCGGAAGTTTTCGGGGTTCTCTTTGATGATGTCGCGCAGGAAGGCGCCGGCGATGCGCGTCGCTTCGCTCATCGACGTCGCGGGCTTCTTCACCTCGATCGCGTACTTGTGAAAATCGGGCATGCGCAGGTCGCGCAGCAGGAGGCCGCCGTTCGCGTGCGGATTCGCGCCCATGCGCCGCTCCCCTTTTGGCGCGAGCTCGGCCAGCTCCGGCAGCAGCGTTCCGTTTTCGTCGAAGAGCTCCTCCGGCTTGTAGCTCTGCATCCATTCCGACAGGAGCTTCACGTGACCCGGCTTCTTGGCCAGATCGGCGAACGGCACCTGGTGCGATCGCCACGATCCCTCGGTCTTCTGGCCGTCGACCTCCTTCGGACCGGTCCACCCTTTCGGCGTGCGCAGGACGATCATCGGCCACGTTGGACGCGTGCTGAATCCGTTCGTGCGAGCCTCTTTTTGAATGTTGGCGATGTCGTCGAACGCCTTGTCCAACGTCGCCGCCATCAATGGGTGCATCAGAGCCGGATCGTCGCCTTCGACGAAGTACGGTTTGTAGCCGTAGCCGGTGAAGAGATCGCGCAGCTCGTCGTTGCTGATGCGCGCGAGGACCGTCGGGTTGGCGATCTTGTAGCCGTTGAGATGCAGGATCGGCAGGACGGCGCCGTCGTTGACGGGATTGAGGAACTTGTTCGAGTGCCAGCTCGCCGCGAGCGGCCCGGTCTCCGCCTCGCCGTCGCCGACGACGCATGCGGCGATTAAATCGGGATTGTCGAAGACCGCGCCGTACGCATGCACGAGCGCGTATCCGAGCTCGCCCCCTTCGTGAATCGATCCCGGAGTCTCCGGCGCGACATGGCTGGGAATCCCGCCGGGAAACGAGAATTGTTTGAACAGCTTCTGCATCCCTTCGGCATCACACGAAATCCGCGGATACATCTCGCTGTAGGTGCCCTCGAGATACGTGTTCGCGACAAGGCCGGGACCGCCGTGGCCCGGACCGGCGATGTAAATCATGTTCAGGTCGCGCGCCTTGATGACGCGATTGAGATGGACGTAGATGAAGTTGAGACCGGGCGTCGTGCCCCAATGGCCGAGGAGGCGAGCCTTGGTGTGCGCGAGCGTGAGCGGCTCGCGAAGAAGCGGATTGTCGAGCAGGTAAATCTGGCCGACGGAGAGGTAATTCGCGGCGCGCCAGTAGGCGTGCATGCGGCGCGCTTCATCGGGCGAAAGAGGTTGGTTGTCCATCGCGCGATTCTATGGGAGTGCCGTCAACTTCGTTTCGGTACGAAGAACAGCAGGCCGCCGGCCACGATCGCGGCGATGCTGATCCAGAGCGGGACGTTAACCGTCTTCTTTTCCTTCAGCGCGAGGTCGATCGGGCCAGCTTTGATTTCGTGCGTGGCCTTCGTATAGGTGAATTGTCCGTAGAACAGTCCGGCGATGCCGGCCACGATCAAGAGGATGGCAACGATCCTGAGGGCGCTCATGGCGCCATCTTACGCCGCGCGGTGAGACGCGGCCCGGCATCCGAAGATGCCGGGCCGTTTTTCATCAACCGCGAATGCGCATCGCGAAGGCCGCGGCGAACGCAAGGGCCAGCGCCAGAAGCATCAGGCCGTAGGTGCCGAGCGCCGGCACGTCTTCGACGACGTTGACCAGGACGGTGGAACTGTTGTTCGACGGCTGCGAATCGGGCTCGTTCGAAAAGACGGTGGCCGTATTCGACATCGGTCCGGCCACGGCGGGCGTTCCGCGGATCGTGATCGTGACGCTGGCGCCATTCAGCATCGTGCCGATGTTGCAGATGATGCCAAGCGTTCCGCCGCAGGAACCTTGCGTCGACGTCGCGGAGACGAGCGCGAAGTTCGCCGGCAGCGGCTCGCTGACCGTCACGCCGGAGGCGGTGATCGGGCCGTGATTGGTAATGACGAGCGTGTAATCGAACGGTTCGGCGACGACCGGTGAGGCCGGGGCGGTCTTGACGATGCCGACGTCGAGCGAAGCCGCGCCGGCGGTGCCGCCGTTGCCGCTGTTGTCGGTGTTGTTGCCCGGGTTGGGATCGGGCTGCGTAGCCGTGGCGGTGGCGCTGTTGTCGAACGAACCCGCCGCGGTGATGGTGGCGTTCACGTTGATGGTGACGCTGCTGCCCGAGGCCAGAGTGGCCATCGTGCAAGGAAGCGCCGCGCAACTGCCGCCGCTGACGTTGGTGATGCTCAGGTTCGACGGCGTGTCGGTGACCTGGATGCTCGTGGCCGTCGACGGACCGGCGTTGGCGACGACGAGCGTGTAACTGACGGTCTGTCCGGCGGTGAACGGACCGGCGGTAGTCAATGTCTTGACCATCGATACGTCGGCCGAGGCGGCGGTGCCGCCGTTTCCTGTGTTGTCGGTGTTGTTGCCGCTGTTCGGATCGGGCTCGGTCGCGGTGGCGGTCGCCGCATTGTCGAAGGCGCCCGCGGCGGTAATCGTGGCGGTCACGTTGATGGTGACATTCGCACCCGCGGCCAGGCTGGCGATGGTGCACGGCAGCGCCGCGCAGCCGCCACCGCTGACGTTCGTGATGGTCAGGTTCGTGGGCGTATCGGTGACCTGGATGTTCGTGGCGGTCGACGGGCCGGCGTTCGCGACGACGAGCGTGTAGCTGATCGACTGGCCGGCGGAGAAGGGACCGACGGTGGTCAGCGTCTTGACCAAGGAGACGTCGGCCGAGACTCCGGTGATGCCCGCGTTGCCGGTGTTGTCGGTGTTGTTCCCCTGATTCGGATCGGGTTCGGTGGCCGTGGCGGTGGCGCTGTTGTCGAACGCGCCCGACGCGGTGATCGTCGCGGTCACATTGATCGTGACGTTCGCACCCGAGGCCAGGCTGGCGATGGTGCACGGAAGCGCTGCGCAGCCGCCGCCGCTGACGTTGGTGATGGCCAGGTTCGTCGGCGTGTCGGTGACCTGAATGCTCGTAGCGGTGGACGGGCCGGCGTTGGCCACGACGAGCGTGTAGCTGACGCTCTGGCCAACCGTGAACGGGCCGGCGGTGACGAGCGTCTTCACGAGCGAGACGTCTGCGGCCGGACCGGCTGTGCCGCCGTTGCCGGTGCTGTCGCTGTTGTTGGAGGGATCGGAATCGGGCTCGATGGAGGAGACGGAGGCGGTGTTGTCGAACGCCCCGGCCGCGTTGATGGTGGCGGTGACGTTGATGGTGGCGTTCGCGCCGGCGGCCAGCGAGGCGATGGTGCAGGGAAGGGCCACGCAGCCGCCGCCGCTGACGCCGGTGATGGTGAGGTTCGACGGCGTGTCGATGATCTGCACCGAGGTGGCGGTCGAGGGGCCGGCGTTGGCGACGAAGAGCGTGTAACTGACATTCTGGCCGGCCACGAACGGACCGGCGGTCGTCAACGTCTTCACGATCGAAACGTCGACTGCGGGTGAGCTCGTCCCGCCGTTGCCGGTGTTGTCGGTGTTGTTGCCCGGAACCGGATCGGGCTCGTTCGCGGAAACGGTCGCGCTGTTGTCGAAGGTGCCCGCGACGGTGATCGTCGCGGTAACGGTGATGGTGGCATTCGCGCCGACGCCGAGCGTGGCGATGGTGCACGGAAGCGCCGCGCAGCCGCCGCCGCTGACGTTGGTGATGGTGAGACCGGTCGGCGTGTCGGTGACCTGGACGTTGGTGGCGATCGACGGACCGGCGTTGGCCACGACGAGCGTGTAGGTGATGCTCTGGCCGATCGAGAATGGCCCGGAAGTGGTCAGCGTCTTGACGACGGAGACGTCCGCGGATGCGCCGGCAGTGCCGCCGTTGCCGGTGCTGTCGGTGTTGTTACCCGGGACCGGATCGGGCTCGTTCGCGGAGACCGTGGCGCTGTTGTCGAACGCGCCGGCGGCGTTGATCGTGGCGGTGACGGTGATGGTCGTATTCGCGCCGACGCCGAGGCTGGCGATCGTGCACGGAAGGGCGGCGCAACCGCCGCCGCTGACGTTGGTGATGGTCAGGTTCGTCGGCGTGTCGGTGACCTGGACATTCATGGCGATGGACGGGCCGGCGTTGGCCACGAACAGCGTGTAGGTGATGCTCTGGCCGATCGAGAACGGCCCGGAAGTCGTCAACGTCTTGACTACCGAAACGTCGGCCGACGCCGCGGCGGTGCCACCGTTGCCGGTGTTGTCGGTGTTGTTGCCGGGAATGGGATCGGGCTCGTTCGCGGCGACGGTGGCGCTGTTGTCGAACGCGCCGGCGGCCGTGATCGTGGCGGTGACGGTAATGGTCGCATTCGCGCCGGAAGCGAGGCTGGCGATTGTGCACGGCAGCGAGGCACAGGCGCCGCTGACGTTGGTGATGCTCAGGTTCGTCGGCGTATCGGTGACCTGGATGTTCGTGGCGGTCGACGGTCCGGCGTTGGCGATGAAGAGCGTGTAGGTGATGCTCTGAGCGATCGAGAACGGCCCGGCGGTGGTCAACGTCTTGACGACCGAGACGTCGGCCGACGACGCAGCGGTGCCGCCGTTGCCGGTGCTGTCGGTGTTGTTGGTGACGTTCGGGTCGGGCTCGTCGGCGGAGACGTTCGCCGTGTTGTCGAACGCGCCGCCCGAGGTGATCGTGGCGGTGACGGTGATGGTCACGTTCGCGTTGACGCCGAGACTGGCGATCGTGCACGGCAGCGCCGCGCAACCGCCGCCGCTGACGTTGGTGATGCTCAGATTCGACGGCGTATCGGTGACCTGAATGTTGGTGGCGACCGAGGGTCCGGCGTTGGCAACAAAAAGCGTGTAGGTGATGCTCTGGTTGACGGTGAAGGGACCGCTGGTGGTCAGCGTCTTCACCACGGAGACGTCGGCCGATGCCGAGGCCAGACCGCCGTTGCCGGTGTTGTCGGTGTTGTTCGACGGATCGGGATCGGTCTCGGTCGCGGAAACCGTCGCACTGTTGTCGAAGGAGCCGGCCGCGTTGATGGTGGCGGTGACGTTGATGGTCGCATTCGCGCCGGAGGCGAGGCTGGCGATCGTGCACGGCAGCGCCGCGCAGCCGCCGCCGCTGACGTTGGTAATGCTCAGATTCGACGGCGTGTCGGTGATCTGCACGTTCGTAGCCGTCGACGGACCAGCGTTCGCGACGAACAAGGTGTAGCTGATGATCTGGCCGATCGTGTAGGGTCCGGCGGTGGTCAGCGTCTTCACGACCGAGACGTCGGCCGAGGCGCCGGTCACGCCGTTGTTGCCGCTGTTGTCGGTGTTGTTGCCCGGGTTCGGATCGGGCTCCGTCGCGGAGACGGTGGCGGTGTTGTCGAACGCGCCGGGGGCGGTGATGGTGGCGGTGACGGTGATGGTCGCGTTCGCGCCGGAGGCGATGCTGGGAATCGTGCACGGAAGCGCCGCACAGCCGCCGCCGGTGACGTTGGTGATGGTCAGGTTGGTCGGCGTGTCGGTGACCTGGACGTTCGTGGCGGTGGCCGGACCGGCGTTGGCGACGAAGAGCGTGTAGGTAATGCTCTGTCCGGAGATGAACGGGCCGGCGGTGGTCAACGTCTTGACGATCGAGACGTCGGCCGCGCTGGCCAGGAACACGGTCGTGTTGTCGCTGTTCGAGTTCACGCCCTGCACGGTGGCCGTGGCGGTGTTGGTCACGAACGCGCTGGCCACGTCGCCGGCCGTGATCGTGTAGGTCGCGCTGCAGGTGATCGACTCGCCCGGATCGAGGAAGTTGTCGAGATCGCCAACCGTCGAGACGGCCGGACAGGTCACGGTGGCCTTGTTGTCGGCGACGGTGACCGGCCCCTGCAGCGGGGCGAATCCGCTGTTGGTGACGAGGTAGTTGTAGTGGATCTGATTGCCCGCCGCGAGGTACGTCGACTCGACGGAGGTCTTGTCGAGCGTGAGCCCGGTCGTGGCGAAGGTGGCCGAGTCGTTCGGCGAGTTGTGCGGCACGCCGGCGAACGTGCCGGTGGCGTGCGCGGTGTTCGTGTGCGAGCCGGTGGTGACGGCCACCGGCCCGACGACGCAGGTGACGATGTGATTGTCATTTCCGGCCACGGCCACCGGCAGCGTGATCGATGCAAACGTGGCGTTGCAGCCGGAGACGTCGAGCGTGTTGTCGGTGATGCTGATCGGGTTGAGCGGCACGTCGCCGGTGTTTTCCACGGTGAATCGGTAGAAGACCGGACCGGTGGTGACCGGAATGAAGGTCGACCACGGACCGCTGGCGCTGAGGCTGATTTGTTTCCCTAACGAGATGGCCGAATTGGGCGGGTTGACGTTGAGCGAGCCGGAAGCGGTGTTCCCGTTGACCGTCACGGCGTTGATCACGTGCGAGACGTTGCCGCTGGTGTTGTTGTACGTGCCCACCACCGGCGCGGTGACGTTGACGGTGACGATGCAGGTTCCACCGCCGGCGATGCTGCCGCCCGTGAACGAGATCGAGCCCGCGCCGGCCGCCGGATTGAACACCGCCGCGCCGCAGCCGGAGAGCGAGGCCGCTGGTGTGCCGGCCACCGTCATCGCGCCGGGCGAGGTCGGGAAGGTGTCGGCGAAGGCGACGCCGCTGATGGCGTTGTTCTGATTCGGATTGGTGATGGTGAACGTCAGCGTGCTGACGCCCCCCGCCAGAATCGGCGACGGATCGAACTGCTTGGCGATGCTGGGCGGCAGCACGGCGGTGAGGTTGGCGGTGCCGATGCTGTTGGCGTTCGTGCCGGTTTCCGTGGTCGAGAGCGTGCCGCTGACGTTGCCGTGCGGGCCGGCCGTGGTGGCCTGGACGTTCACGCTGACCGTGCAAGAACCATTCGTTGGAATGGTCCCGCCGCTGAACGTCAGCGACGTGGCCGCGGCGACGGGCGCCCATGTACCGCCGCAAGTGCTGCTCGCCGCGGGCGTCGCCGCCACCTGGATACCGGTGGGAAGTGAATCGGTGAACGCGGCGCCGGTGAGCGGCGCCAGATTCGTGTTGGTCAGCGTGAAGGTCAGCGTCGAGATCCCATTGACGGCGACGGGGCTCGGCGCGAAGGCCTTGGCGATGGTCGGCTGCACCGCCGTCGAGCAGCCGGTGAACGACAGGTCGTCGTAGTTCAGCGAGGCGCCGGTGGCGTCGTTGTTGGCGCCTGTTGCCGTGAGCCTGAAAATCGTATTGCCGGAGACATTGGTCAGGCCGGTGGCGTCGATCGTGTAATGCGTGAACGCAATCGGCGGAACGGCCAGGACGATCGGCGCTCCGAAACCGGCGCCGTTGTTGATGGTCAGGTTGTACGCGGTCGGACCGTTGGACGGGCTCGGATTCGACACCCAGAAACTCATCTGGACCGCGGTGTAGTTCGTCGTATCAATCGTGAACTGAACGAACTGACCGGCATTCTTGTAGCCGTTCGTCCGCCACGACGTCGCGTCTCCATGTCCGCCGGTGGCGATGATGGCCGTGCTTCCCGGTACGTTCGCGGCAAGCGTTGCGGTTGCGACATTCGCGGCCTTCGTGGTCGGCAATCCGCCAGCCAGGTCGGGGGGATTCGCGACCGTGCCGTCGGGAACGGTCCACGACGCCATCGTCAGTCCGCAAAGCGGCGGCGGAGGGGGCGGCGCGTTGTTGACGGTCAGCGTGGCGGCGGCGTTGTGCCCGGTGTCAACCGCGTCGATGAAGAGATGGTTGGTGGTGTTGACCAGCGATCCGGTCGCCGTCGGCGTGACGTTGACGTTGATCACGCAGTTGCTGTTCGCGGCCAGCGTTCCGTTCGAGAACGAGATCGAGCCCGATCCCGCCGGCGCGGTCAGCGTCGGCGCGCCGCAGCCGCTCGTCGTCGCGGCGGGCGTCGCGGCCACGACCAGATTGGCCGGAAGGTTGTCGACGAAGTTGTAGCCGCTGACGGTTCCGGTGTTCGGATTGTGCAGCGTGATCGTCAGCACCGAGATGCCGTTCAGCGAGGCCGGATTCGGGCTGAAGCTCTTGGCGATCGTGCTGGTGGTCGGATCGATGACGTTGGCCACGCGCGCGCCGGTGGAGAAGTCAGCGTTGTAGTGGTAGCTGCTGCCGGAGAAGTCGTACAGCAGCGTGTTCAGCGACTGGCTCGTTCCGCCGCCACCGATGATTTTGATCGTGTACGTGGTGACGACGTTGCTGCCGCCGGCTTTGAAATCGCCGCCGACACAAGATCGATAGTTCGGACTGTTCGGATCGTTCTCCCATAAACAGGCGTCGGCGTAGAGCTTGTCGTTCGGATTCGGCACGAACGGCGAGTTGTCGGCGGAGTACGACGTCGTCACGCCGAGAACCTGGAAGATCGTGTTCGGAAAGTTGATGAACGCCTCGAACTGGTTGTAGCCCTGCGTGGCCGTGCCGCCGAGGAGCTGGATGACGTAGGTGTTGCCGACGATCAGGCTCATCGAGCCGCCGTCCGGGACGGAGACGAGGTTGCCGAGGTTGGTGCCGTACTTCACGTCGGTGATGGAGTTGCGGTTCTGCGAGATCAGATGCTCGACATAGACCTCGCGCGGCATAACCGTGGAAGCGGTGCCGGAGACGTCCGTCGCGGTGATGTGGTAGCGGCGTGTGGTGTCGTACGCCGACGCGTTGCGGACGATGGACACTTCGAAGTAGGCGTCGGCGCACTGCCCCGCGCCGATGGCCGGAAGGGTGACCGTGCCGAGCGAGCCGGCGCGCAGATCGACGAAGGGATTCGCCGTATCCCAGACGAACGTGACGTTGACGTTCGTCGTGGCCACGCTGCTGCACACGCGCGCGCCGATCGGAAAGTTCGCCGGACCGGTCGCGGGGTTGTTGCTGTCAAGGCCGATGACGTTCCAGGTGATCGGTGTAACCGTCAACGTCGTCGCAGCGTGCGCGGCGGCCGGCAGAAGGAGGAGCAGGAAAAGAGCAGCGAAACGAACGCCTGTTGAGCGCATCAGGATGACCTCGCAATCGGCTTCAGGTGGACGGGTTGACTACACGGATATCCACAAAGTCGTACGACGATGTGAATGGGAGCCCGAATTGGACCGGGGCGCACTCTACTGCTAATCCGTCAGGTTCGCGTCAGACCGAAGTGAGGACGGCGTGAATAATTGCAACGCTCCGATCGATTAAGCTCGCGAAATCATCGGGTGCGGGGCGTAGCGCCTTGCAGGAACCGCGAACGGTCGGGCCGCCGTTCGATCACAGGTGTTCGCATGACCATCTCGGGCCTGCTCCTGGCGCTCCTGGCAATCTTCGCCGCCGCAAAACTTTTCGGCGAGCTCGCCGAACGCATCGGCCAGCCGGCCGTCCTCGGCGAGATGTTCGGCGGCATCGTCATCGGCGTCTCTGGCTTCCGTCTCATCGATCCGCACAACGCGGTCCTGCATCTCCTCTCGCAGCTCGGCGTGGTCCTGCTCCTGTTCCTGATCGGACTGGAGACCGACCTGAAACGCCTCATCTCCGTCGGCGGCGCCTCGGTCTCGGTCGCCGTGGCCGGCGTGGCCCTCCCCTTCGCTGCCGGCACGGGTGTCGGCCTCCTCCGCGGCTATCCATCGAACGTCGCGTTCTTCCTCGGCGCCGCGCTGACCGCAACCTCCGTCGGCATCACCGCGCGCGTCCTCTCCGACCTCGGCCACCTGAAGTCCGACGAATCGCAAGTGATCCTCGGCGCCGCCGTCGTCGACGACATCCTCGGGCTCGTGCTGCTGGCCGTCGTCAGCGCCGCCGCCGCGGGCGAAAAATTGACGACGCTCGCCATCGCGAAGATGTTCGGGCTGGCCGTCGGTTTCGTGGTGCTGGCGATCGTGATCGGCTCGGTTCTGGCGCCGCATCTCATCCGCTGGATCGCCCGGCTGCGCGTCGCCAAGGCGCTCTTCTTCACGTCACTGATGTTCGCCTTCGCGCTGGCGTGGCTGGCCGACCTGGCCGGCTCCGCGCTGATCATCGGCGCGTTCGCGGCGGGCCTCGTTCTGGCGCGGACAGAGCGCGGTGGCGACATCGAGCACGAAGTCCACGACGTCGCGCACTTCTTCGTTCCGATCTTCTTCGTGCTCGTCGGCGCCGCGGTCGACCTGCGAGCGCTGAATCCGATGAACGCCGCCACGCGCCCCTTCTTCATCGTCGGCGTGCTGCTCACGATCGTCGCCATCGCCGGCAAACTCGTAGCCGGCTACGCCGCTTTCGGCCGCCCGCTGCGCAAGATCATCATCGGCGTCGGCATGATCCCGCGTGGGGAAGTCGGCCTGATCTTCGCGCAGGTCGGCCTCACTGCCGGAGTCCTGACCAGTGGTCTCTACAGCTCCGTGGCGATGATGGTGATGGCCACCACGTTCGTCGCCCCGCCCGCGCTGCGCGCCCTCCTCGCCAAATCGCGCCGCGAGCGCGACGATCGCGAAAGCGCGCTGTGCGGTGTGGTCACCGAGGCGATGTCGGATCGTGATCGAAAAGACGAACAGCCGGATTGACGCGCCCGCGATTCGCCCCGCACAGGCCACACCATTGCCACATTTCGAACCGACCATGCGGCCATGGGAAAACACATCGCGGTCATCATCTTCATCTTTCTCTTCACCACCTTCGCCTGGATGATCCTCGGCGCGTCGATCGTCGCCCGCAGCAACTCCGCCGATTCAGGGCTGACCCGAGGGGTCGAATCGAACTGGGGATCCGCGCAGCAGCAGTCGCCGCCGAGCGCGGTTGCGACGCACATCGAGCAGCACACGCAACTCGAGAGCCTGAACGGCGTGATTACGAAGAAAGTCGTGAACGCGTCGATCGACACTCCGCTGCAGATCGAGCAGAGCCGCATTCGTGTCGCGCTCGATCTCGAGCAGCGGCAGAAGGGACTGCTCTGGTTCGCCACGTATCGCGTGGCCTTTCACGGCGACTACATTCTGCGAAACAGCACGCCGTCCGATCAGGTCACGGTGAAGCTGGTCTTCCCCGCGCCCGACGCGATCTACGACGACCTCGTCGTGCGCGCCGACGGCCAGCCGCTCGCGCTCACCGCCGCAAACGGCGCCGTCTCCGGCGTCATCCGCCGTCCGCCCGGCGCGCCGATCCGCCTCGAGGTCGGCTATCGCTCACAAGGCCTCGGCACGTGGGATTACAAGCTCGGCGAAAACGTGTCGCAGATTCACGACTTCGTTCTGGAGATAACCACGAACTTCGACGCCATCGATTTTCCGCAGGGCGGACTCTCGCCGACGATGAAAACGAAGACGGATCGCGGCTGGCTACTGACCTGGAAGTACTCGAACCTCGTCACCGGCTATCGCATCGGCATGGTCATGCCCGAAAAACTGCAGCCCGGACCGCTGGCCGGCCGCATCAGTTTCTTCGCGCCGGTCTCGCTGCTGTTTTTCTTCTTCCTGATCTTCATCATCACCACGCTGCGCGGCATCGATCTCCACCCGATGCACTACTTCTTCCTGGCCACGTCGTTCTTCGCCTTCCACCTGCTGCTCGCCTATCTCGTCGATCACATCTCCATCCACGCGGCGTTCGCGATCTGTTCCGCGGTCTCGATCTTTCTCGTGGTGAGCTATCTGCGCATCGCCATCGGTCCGCGCTTCGCGTTCGTCGAAGCGGCGCTCACGCAGTTCATCTACCTCGTCCTCTTCTCCTACGCCTTCTTCTTCAACGGCTTCACCGGCCTGGCCATCACCATCGGCGCGATCGTCACGCTCTTTGTAGTCATGCAACTGACCGCGCGCATCGACTGGCGGCGCCCGGCGGCAGCCGAGGCGGCGGCGTGAGCGCGCTACTTGATCGATCAACGGCACCTGTCAACGATCGCGCCGACTTCGCCATAGAAACGTGCGTGTTACGCTGCCTGGAGCTTGGGCAATTCCGCACGAGTCGCAACCCTTTTCCGCGCGGCGCAGCCGGCTAGCGCAGAGCTTCCCGCGGTCCCGCGAAAGATCGAATGGCTCGACGGCCTTCGGGGCGTAGCGGCGGCCGTGGTGCTGCTGGCGCACACCCGCAATCTCGTTTTGCCGGGTGTTATGTTCGCGCAGTTCGTGCCGTTCGGCGGATGGATCGAGAAGAGTCCGCTCATGCTGCTGGTGGCGGGCAATCTCGCGGTTCGCATTTTCTTCATCCACAGCGGCTTCGTTCTCAGTTGGAAGTATCTCAATCGTCCCGATCTGCGCATTCTCGTGTCGATGTTTCTCCGCCGTGCCTTCCGGCTCGGCATTCCGACCGCGGTGGCCATCCTCTTCGCGTTCGGTCTCATGCGGCTGCACCTGATGCACAACGTGGAGATGGGACCTCTGACGCATCTGGATGCGCCGCTGGTTCAGTTTTACCGCTTCGAGCCGACGTGGTCGTCGGCGATGAACGACGTCTTCGGCGGCTGGTTCGTGCACAAGAGCGTCCGGTATGACGAAGCGCTATGGACGATGCCGATCGAACTAATTTGCTCGTTCGTCGTCTTTCTCACGCTGCCGCTGTTGATCGTCTTCCGATCGCGGCTGTTCACGCTCGCGCTGCTCGCGATCTCGATCGCATTCCTCGGATCGTATCCATGGGTCGCGTACTTCATCGTCGGGATTCTGTTCGTGCAGTTGCATGGAAACTTTACCGAGACCCGCGGCATCATTGCCTGGCCAGCTCTCCTCGTCGCCATCATCGTCGGCGTCTTCTTCGTGGAAACAGAGGCGGCTCAACTCTTCTCAACGGCGATCATCCTCGCTCTGCTCTTCTCGCGCGAACGATGGCGCCGGCCTCTCCTGCAGCCGGCGACGCAATTCCTCGGCCGCACATCCTTCTCCGTTTACCTGATTCACATTCCACTGCTCTGTTCATTATCGAGCGCGGTGTTCGTCGCGCTGTCTCGTCGCGGAATGCCGCATCTCGCGAACGCCGTGGCCACCACGCTCGTCACGATCGTGGCCTCGTACGCACTGTCGTGGGCGATGTGGCGATCGGTAGATCGATTCGCGATCAATTTCGGCAAGGCGCCGCTGGAGCGTTACCTCTACCGCACGCGCAGCAGCGTTCCGATCATCGCGGGAGTAGCAGCGTTGCCTTCCGATCATGCGGCTCTGTAGCTGCTCGATCGAGCGACTTACTTGATCGGAATGCCCTTGCGAAGCGTGATCCTGCCGGGAAGTTGAATCGGCTTGACGTCATGCTTCCAAAGCGAACTGCCGCCCAGCCCGAGTTCGGCGCTCCCTTCGCAGGTGCCCGCTTCGATGCCGCGAATCTCGGCCGATTCGACGCGCACGGTGATCCCTTTGAGCTTCAACGACAGCGTGACTTCGAATTCGATGCGCCGAAGCACTTGCGGTCCCACCTGAATCTCGACGAAGGGATGCAGTTTCATTTTGACCGGATGCTCCGCCAGCGGAACGAGCACGGTTTCGCCCGACTTGCTCTTGTCCGCCGCGGCCGACAGCAGGTGGTATTTCTCCCACGCGCCGGCAAACAGCGTCACCGCGTCGATGCCGTCGAGCACCTCGGCGAGCTTGCTGCTGATCGCCCCTTCGATCGCCGACGGCGTCATCCCCGGCAATGCGCCCGATACTTTCGACTTGAACGCCTCGACCTCTTTCTCATCCATGCCCGCGCGCAACACCTCGGCGGGAAAACCGCCGTCGGGCATCCCGAGCAAATCTTTCAGCGAAAGCATCTCGTCAGACATCGCCATCTCCCTCGCCGCGGATTCCTCCGCGCAACCCAACCTCCGGCATCCGCCGAACCAATTCCGGATGCTCGATCTCATACTCGATCGAGCGCACGCCGCCGTTGAACACCGCCGCCGGCTTCGCCTGAACCTGCGGCTCCTTCCGATTGAGCGCGCGAAGAACGCGCGCAAGCAGAAACGTGACGACGAGCAGAAGGACCACCGCCGCCGCGCCGATCCAAACGAGAAGATTTGATGACCCGTCCGGCGGTGGAACTGTTCCAGTCGTGATTGTTTCCGGTGCCGTGGTCGTTGTCGGCTCCGTCGTAGTCGTCGGCGCCGTCGTAGTGGTGGCCGACGATGTCGTCGACTCCGTTGTGGTCGTCGGTTCGGTAGCGGTCGAGCCGTCCGTAGCAACGGTGGCCGTCGTATCCGACGTCGTAGTCGTAACATCGGTCGCTGTCGGCGTCGTATCGGTCGGCGGCGGAGGAGCGAGAACATCGACCGGAACTCTGCTCCCGATCTTGAAGCGCCCGTCGATGATCCCGACGACAGAAACGACACGATTCCCCGCATCCGCGAAGCGATGCGTTACCACCGCATTCGCCGTCGACTCGCCGCGGCTCCCATCGCCCCAGACGAAGAAATAGCTGACCTTCACCCCCGCCGGCAGCGGCGGCACAAACGCCGCCGTAAACGTCAACTCACTCCCCGCATACGCCGGCGCCGCCGGACCGCTCAACACCAGCCGCGGCATCTCCCCCAGCACCACCGCCACCGCGCTCCCCCACCGCGCCGACGCTCCCGCCGCCGGCTTCTGGTCGATCGCGACGCCGTTCTCGATCCCCAAGAACGAAGGCTTCAGACGCAACGGCTCCAGAACCCGCGCCACCTCGCTGCGATTCATTCCGAACAGCAAAGGAACCGTCGAACTCCGCGAAACGAAGATGCCGGTCTGCTGGAGGTTCACGCCCCGCGTCTCATTGACCGCGGGCTTCGTTTGCGTCCCTTTCGGTGGGACCTGTGCGAGTAGCGGCACCGACGACAGCACGACCACCATCAACCGCCACGCGGCCTCCACGATCTTCGATCCGTTCACGATGAACGAATTATGCGCTCTCCTGCTTCGATGCCGGAGACCGCCAATCTTCATGCTGACCAGCGGCTACTCCGAAAAATAAAGACCGGCATCCCAACGCTCTCGGGATGGATGTTGATCGTCCTCGCGATGACGATCGCCGCCGCGGCTGTGACGCGAATCAGGGGATGATCGTCTGGAGCGAGCGACGGGATTCGAACCCGCGACGCTGACCGCTCTTCTTGACATCACCATCAGGTAGCGAGAGTGTTGTAACGACATCGAGCAGAAAGGAAGTGCATGCGGGAACTCAAACGCTCCTTGCAAATGGCGTTATTGATCGGGATCGTTGTCGTTTCGGCTTCCGGTCAAACGATCACTGAATTCTCCGTGCCTACGGCCAACAGTCACCCTGTCGGTATTACTGCTGGCCCGGATGGCAACGTCTGGTTCGTTGAGGATGAAGGGCAAAAGATCGGCAGGATCACGACTTCAGGCGTAATCACCGAATTTATTGTCCCTACATCGTTCCCATTCGCGATCGTTACAGGGCCTGATAGCAACCTCTGGTTTACCGAACAAACGAATCACAAGATCGGCAGGATCACTCCCTCCGGCGTCCTCACTGAGTTCACTCTGCCCGCGACCAGCAGTACAGCTTCAGTGATTACAACCGGGCCCGATGGCAACCTATGGTTCACTGACCCAGGCACTAACAGCATAGGCAGGATCACGACTTCTGGCATCGTCACCGAATTCAGCCTTCCGACGGCCAATAGTCAGCCGACAGTGATCGCGGCAGGGCCCGACGGCAATCTTTGGTTTACGGAATTTAATGTCAACCAGATCGGCAGGATAACCACCTCCGGTGTGATCACGGAATTTTCGGTGCCCACGATCAGCAGTTTGCCTTTAGGAATTGTCGCGGGTCTGGATGGCAACCTATGGTTCACGGAGCTGGGCGGCGGCAAGATCGGCAAGATTACGACTTCTGGTGTCATTACTGAATTTGTTCTGCCAATGCCCGACGGACCGGCTGGAATCACTGTGGGGCCCGACAACAACCTTTGGTTCGCCGAGTTTGGTAACAAAATCGGAAGAATCACGACCTCCGGTGACATCCTCGAATTTCCTGTCCCCACACCCAGCAGTCAACCTTACATGATCGCAGTGGGGCCGGACTCGAACCTCTGGTTCACGGAGTTCAACGCCAATAAGATTGCCAAGTTTACGATGCCAGGTCAGGTCCCAACCCTTTCCGCGAAGATCCTCGTTCTGCTCGCCCTGGCACTGACATCCTTGAGCCTTTCCCGCCTTGCTGCCCGATAATGCTGTGAAGGAAGGCTCGTACTGCTCGCTCTGACCGGATCGCTCGCAGGACGCGAGCCACTCACCGTCAGCAGCGCCGATAGACAGTCGATGGGACACCGAGCGCACGCACGTGCGCAGAAGTTACTAGCATCCAATTGCCAAGCAGCAAATTCAGAAGGAGTCAATCTGGAGCGAGCGACGGGATTCGAACCCGCGACCAAGAGCTTGGGAAGCTCCTACTCTACCAACTGAGCTACGCTCGCCTAGCTGCGCAAACTACACGCCGCTCTGAAGATACGCCGCGAAAGACGGCGAAATGAGGCTGCCGAATATACCACGGTTCAGCCCCATCAAACGCCGTCCATGAGCGTCGTAGAGCCGCCCGCGTACAATGGCCGTACAACACATGACCATTTCTCCAGGGACGCGACTCGGGCCCTACGAGATCGTCTCGCCGATCGGTGCCGGCGGCATGGGCGAGGTTTATCGCGCGCGTGACACACGCCTCGATCGCAGTGTCGCGGTGAAAGTGCTTCCGAGCGAGTTCGCGCAGAACGCGCAGTTGCGCATCCGCTTCGAGCGCGAGGCGAAGACGATCTCGCAACTGACGCATCCGCATATCTGCACGCTTCACGACGTCGGCACCGACAACGGTGTCGAGTACCTCGTCATGGAGCTCCTCGACGGAGAGTCGCTCGCCGCGCGGCTTGCACGCGGACCGCTGCCGTTGCCCGAAGTCCTTCGCCTGGGTGCCCAAATCGCGGACGGACTCGCGCAGGCACACGCGCATGGTGTGGTGCATCGAGATCTGAAGCCCGGCAACATCATGGTCACGAAGTCCGGCGCGAAGCTCGTCGACTTCGGACTGTCGAAGCAGTCCGCGTTCACGCAGGCGCCGCCGAGCGTCGACGACGCGACGCAGCACAAGGCGCTCACCGGGGAAGGAACGATCCTCGGCACTTACCAGTACATGGCTCCCGAGCAACTGGCGGGCGAGGACGCCGGGGCGCGTAGCGACATCTTCGCCCTGGGCGCGGTGCTCTACGAGATGGCGGCGGGGCAGCGCGCATTTCAGGGGAAAACACGCGCCAGTCTCATTGCCGCGATCACCGGCGGTGAGCCGCAGCCGCTGAAGGAGCGGCAGCCGCTGACGCCACCGGCGCTCGAGCACGTGATCGTGAAGTGTCTCGCCAAGGATCCCGAGCGGCGCTGGCACAGCGCGGCTGATGTTGCGGACGAGTTGCGCTGGATCGAACGTGCCGGATCGGCGGCCGGCATTGCGCCGCCGGTCATGGCCTGGCGAAAGAAGCGCGAGCGGATCGGCTGGCTGCTGCACGGTGTGACGGCGCTCGTTGCGATCGCGGCGGCCGCTGCGTGGTTCGAGCTTCGCGAGACGCCAGGGCAGCCGATTGCGTCGGCGATTCTGCCGCCGCCGGGATACCGGATGATGACGGGCGGCGGTTCGATTGCGCTCTCCCCTGACGAGTCGCTGCTTGTGATGCTCGTCGAGGATGCGAGAGCGAATCGCATGCTTTGCATTCGGCCGCTCGAAGCAGCCGGCGTTCGCTTCATTTCCGGCAGCGAAGATGCGCAGTTGCCGTTCTGGTCGCCGGACTCGAAACAGATCGCGTTCTTTTCCGGCACGCAACTGAAGACGGTCGACGTGAACGGCGGCCCGGTTCAGCCAATCGCCTCCGTCCTCTCTCCCCGCGGTGGCATATGGGCGCCCGATGGAACGATCGTCTACGCCCCCGACATCAAAGGGCCGCTGATGAAAGTGCCGTCTTCCGGCGGCGCACCAGTGCCGGCCTCGGTGCTGCGGCCTGGTGAGCTCTCGCATCGCTTTCCGAGTTTGTTTCCCGATGGAAGACACTTCGCTTACGTTGCGACGGACGGCGCGCAGTCGGTGGTTTGGGAAGGAGCTCTCGACGACGCGACGCAGCACCGCGCGATCGTCAACGGCAGCAACTACGCATTGGCGCCGTTCCGAGGCTGGCTGTTCTATGCGCGCGATCGCGCACTCGTCGCGCAGCGACTCGACAGATCGCGCAACCTCATGGGGCCGGTTGTGCTGATCGCAGAAGATGTGGCGGCGAACGGCTTGTCCGGCCTGCTCGCATGTGCCGGCAGCGACGGCACGGTGATCTACGAGCACGACTCGCCCTATCCGCAGTCACAACTGACGTGGGTGGACCGGAACGGACGCGAGATCGAGCGCGTATCGGATCGTGGCGTCTTCTTCTGTCCGGCGACTTCGCATGACGGACGGCGCGTGGCATTTGATATGTCGGACCCGGTCACCGGCATGGGCGACATCTGGATTCGCGATCTCGTGCGCAAGCGGACCACGCGGCTGACGTACGAGCCCGGGAACGAGTCAGCGCCAACCTGGTCGCCCGATGACAAGCGCATCTACTATCTTGGCGATTCAGCAGGCCACGACGATGTCTGCGACATTTCCTCCGGCGGCACAGTCGGAGGCGAGCGGCTGTTCATCGACACGTACGCCAAACGGCCGACCGACCTTTCCCCTGACGGTCGATGGCTGATCTTCAACAGCGGTCCCAATCGCCTCTCGACACTGACGGACATCTGGGTTTACTCGGTCGAAGAGAAGAAAGCGCGCCCTTGGCTGGCAACACCATTCGGAGAAGCGAACGCGAGGTTCTCGCCGGATGGTAAGTGGATCGCGTACCAGTCGAACGAGTCAGGCCGCAATGAAATCTACGTGAGAGCGTTTCCCGACTCGGATGAGAAGTGGCCCATCTCGACCGGCGGCGGAACGATGCCGTCCTGGCGGGGCGATGGTCGAGAAATCTACTATGTCAGCGGCGAATCCAGGATGATGGCCGTCGCTGTGAAGCCCGGCGCAGCGTTCGAAACGGAAACGCCGGTCGCGCTCTTTGCCACCGAGCTCCGCCCTCACATCGCGCGGCAATATGACGTCACGCCCGACGGCTCGAAGTTCCTGCTCAACAACCTCGTCGACATTTCCCCACCCGAACCGGTGACACTCCTGCAGAACTGGACCGCGCGATTCGCGAAGCAGGCGCCGGCACGGTAACGATCACGATTGGTAAAACAAAAACGACTCACTGCTCCGTGAAGTATTCGGTAAAGAGGCGGACGAACGGGCCGGACGCGTTCTTCATGTAAGCGGCGGCGCGGATCGTCACCGGTTCCTGGGCGGCGAGGGTGCCGCCGCGGGCGTTGCCCCAGAGCGAGAGCGGGATCGTTTTCTCCTGGCCGGGGGCGACCTCGATGTTGATCGGCGTCGAGGTCGGGCGGATGGTGTAGGCGCCGGAGCTGACGGTGCGAATCTCGATGCGCGTCAGCGTCACCGGATCGCTGGTCCGGTTCGCGATCGAGAGCGCAAAGCGCACGTTGACGAGGCCGCCGTAGAGATAGGCATTCGGCGCGGATTCGTACTGCGCGATATGAAGGACTACGTTCGGCGCATTCGGATCGTCCTGCGTCGACGAGGAGCAGGCGGTGAGGACGAGCAGAAGCAGAACGGCGTGTCTCATCGATCGCAATGGGTGCATGCGGGCGGCTCAGCGCGCCGCAGGCTGAAAGAGCTCGATCGGGTTGCCCGATGGGTCGTCTATCAGAATCTCAGATCCGCCAGGGCCGGTTGCGATTTCGTTCCGGAAGTGGATGTCGGCCTTTCGCAGTCTCGCAACCTCTGCGGCGAGGTCGTCAACATTGATGATGATCCGGTTCCATCCGCCTGGTTCTGCGTGACGCCCGTCGAGCATCGGCTTGGCTGCTCCTCCGGGACCAAACGGTGTACTCAACACCAGGTCCAGTGGTCCTCGAGAGAGCATGGCGAAGTTGGGTTTCGCTTCCTGTTTGACCTGAAAGCCGAGGTACTTCGTGTAGAACGTTACCGCGGGGTCGAGATCCTTGACCATGTAACGCACTCGGAGCGTGTCCATATCCGTTCCTTTATCTCCTCGAAATCCTTGCACGGCTGAAGCCATTCGCAGCTCCTTCCGCAAGAGCTTGATCGCGTGCACCTGTGCCTGCTTATCGCCGTCATTTTGCATCATCAGGCGTCATGGAACTTGCACCCGAAATTAGGAAGGAGGCCGACATGGAAAAACGCTTGCTCTCCATTCCGCAACTCATGTTCGTGGTGGTGACGCGCGCCGGGCTGGGCGCTGGCGTCGGGCTGCTGGCAGGCTCACGTCTCTCCAACCGGAAGCGCCGCGCGGCGGGACTCACGCTCGCGCTTGTGGGCGCCGCGACGACCATTCCGGCAGTTCGAATCGTTGCCGGTGCAAAACCATCACTGATGTCACAACTGGCTCATAGATTCGCGTAAGGCAGGGACGAGGGACCAGGGATTGAAGACGAGCGAAGGCCAAAGAACTTCGTCCCTCATCCCTCGTCCCTGCTTCATCTCCCTGCTTCACGACGCGATGGCCGGCAGCCCCGTCACCTGCTCCAGTTCCGCTTCCTCGGCGATCCATTCGGTCGTGCGGAAGGCGCCTTCCCAACGCGCGACGACCACCGTGGCCAGGCAGTTGCCGATGACGTTGACGCAGGTGCGGGCCATGTCCATCAACTCGTCCACGCCGAGGATGACGATGACGCCCTCGGCGGGAAGATTGAACGAGGCCAGCGTGCCGAGGAGGATTACCAGCGATGCGCGCGGAACGCCGGCCACGCCTTTCGACGTCAGCATCAGCGTCAGGAGCATGACGATCTGTTGTGACCACGTCAGATGAATGCCGGCGGCTTGCGCGACGAAAATCGACGCAAGCGCGAGGTAGAGCGTCGTGCCGTCGAGGTTGAAGCTGTAGCCGGTGGGCAGAACGAATCCGACGATCCGGCGCGGGACGCCGAGGCGTTCCATGTTCTCCATCGCCTTCGGCAGCGCGGATTCCGAAGATGTCGTGGCGAAGGCGATCGTGGCGGGCACTTTGACGGCGCGGAAGAAGTCGCGCAGCGGCACGCGGAAGAGCAGCGCGACCGGCAGCAGCACGAAAACCAGAAAAACGACGAGCGCGCCGTACAGCGTCAGCACGAGCATGCCGAGGTTGCGCAGGACGCCGAGGCCGGAATGACCGACTGTGTTGGCCATCGCGGCGCCGACCCCGATCGGCGCGAACTTCATCACGAACTCGGTGAAGCGAAACATGATGTCGGCAAGCGACTCACACCACTGAACGACCGGGCGCGCTTTCTCGCCGATCGATGTGACGGCCAACGCAAAGAGCACGCTGAAGACGACGATCTGCAGGACGTCGCCATCGGCCATCGCTTTCAAAATCGAGGCTGGCGCGAGGTGCGCGAGGATGTCGCCGAATTTCTGCGGCTTCGCGGGAGGGTCGGGCGCGGTCAGTCCCTTGGCGACCGCGTCCGCGGCCTGCGAAGCCTTCGCGGCCGCGGTGGCGCTATCGCCGCGTGCCGCGGCGTCGGACGATTCTTTCGACAACTTCGACGCGCGGTCCGCCAGGACCGCTTTGTTCTCCTCGGTGTGCACGCCGGCGAGCGAGACGCCGACGCCCGGCTTGGTCAGATTGACCGCGCCGAGGCCGATGAAAAGCGCGAAGGTGGTGACGATTTCGAAGTAGAGAAGCGCTTTGAATCCGATTCGCCCTACCTGCCGGATGTCGCCCGTGCCGGCGATTCCGATGACCAGCGTCGCGAAAATCAGCGGCGCGATGACCGACTTGATCAGATTCAGAAACAACATCGACAGCGGACGGACCGCCGTTCCCCAACTCGGCCAGAGCCAGCCGACTAGCACACCGATCGCCAGACCGATGAAGATCTTCTGCGTGAGCGAGACTTTCGGAAGTGCCATGTGCGCGGAAGTGTAGGGGACGTTTGAGCCGAGTACAATCGCCGCGTTCGCCACAATCATGAAGCGTGGATGTCTGATCAGCCTCCTGCTGCTGGCCGCCTGTTTCGGCGGCTACTGGTACGTGCTGCACGGACATGTCGAGCCGCCGGCGTTCTGGTGGGCGACGGGCGTGGCCAGCTTCTTCATGTGGATCTCGGTTTCGTCGCTGCAGGGCGCGATCACCAGCGCGCGCGATGCGATGCGCGTGTCGAGCGAGTCATCGTTCGGCGGCTTTGGCGGCGAGCAGTTCGCGGACGGCGAGACCGCGACCGTCGTCGGTCACATTCGCGCCGTCGGATCGAGCCTCCGAGCGCCGTTCAGCGGAAAGGCGGCCGTCCTCTACAGCTACGACATCGAGCACGTCTCGTACAACAACAATGATTCGACCGACGTGAAGGACTACTCCGGTTTCGCGCTCGCGCCGTGTGCCATCGATTCGCCGCACGGCTCGGTGCGCATCTTCGGCTTTCCGCTGATGGAAGGGTTTCCAAAGAGGGCGTATGACACGGAGGAGGGGCGCAGGAACGCGAGCGCCTATCTGGAATCGACGCCGCTGACCAGCATGCAGGGCTTTCATCCCGGCGCGATTTTCCACGAGATCAATGAGCTGCTGACCGACGACGACGGCCAGGTCCGCAAGGACTGGAAGATGACCGAGGACCGCGATTTGTCGGACAAACATCTGAGCGAGCAGGTGGTGGCGCCGGGCGATCAGGTCTGTGCGATCGGGCGCTGGTCAACCGCGAAACACGGCCTGATCCCGCCGGCCGGCGGCGTGATTCGCCTGATGCAAGGCGATCCGCAGAAGATCGTGAGCGGCCTTTGGCGCAAAACGATCGGCAACCTGATTGGAGCGCTCGTCGTCGGCGCAATCGTGAACGTCGCGGTCTACACGCTGCTGCAAGTCTCGGCCGGCAAGTCGAAGTTGTTCGCGGAAACGCAGGTGGCGAAGCACTCGATCCATGCGGACGAGATGGTCGACGCGGTCAGCAACGGGAACATGGCGGCGGCGCAGAAACTGTTCGAGAACGGCACCGGCGTCGACGTTCGCGACAGCGGCGGCCGCACGACGCTTGCCGTCGCACAGGACGCGGCGATGGCGCGCTGGCTCATCGCGCACGGCGCGGACGTGAATGCCGCCGACGGCGACGGTCAGACGGTGCTGATGCAGCAGGCCAGCGCGGGGCGTACGGAGGTCGTACGCGCGCTGGTCAACGCGGGCGCGAAGCTCGACACGGTCAGCACGAAATGGCATTCGACGGCGCTGACGCAGGCGCTCGACGCCGAGAAGCTGGACGTGGTGCGCATCCTTCGCGATGCCGGCGCGAAGGACGATACGGTGACGGAGTCGAAGGGCCAGCCCCTGCGCGAAAACGATCCGCCGGTACAGGTCTGCTTCGCCTGGCTCGACGCGATCCAGCGCCAGGACGTCGACGCAATGAAAGCGGCCTCGGTATTCAAATCGTTCGACGACGTCGACTTCAAGTTGTGGAAGTCGATCCGCCCCGTTCATCCGAAGCTGGTGCAGGGTTACGCGACCTCGGATGCAGCGACGGTGGAAATCCGCGGCCAGATCGCGAGCGGCACATACGGAACGTGGACGTATCAACTGATCCGCGACGGCGAGACCTGGCGCGTGTCGAACGAACGGTGGGAAACACGGCTCAATAGTCAGGAGCCGTGAGCGTTTTTACCTGCGCCCCATCTGCGTCATCTGCGGATAAACGTTCTCGCCTCACACCGCGATCGCGGTTGTGTCGCCGTTCGTCGCCAGCGTTACTTCGCCCGAGGCGACGGCGTCGTCGAGCGACTGGCGGATGCGCGGGATCAGCGTTTCCGGATCGCGGCCGGCTGCGGAGAGGACGCCGACCGTTCGATTGCGGCCGGCGTGTTTGGCGGCGTAGAGGCAGGTATCGGCGACGTCGAGCACTTCCTGCCAGCCGAAACGCGTGCGGTCGAGCGTGAGGAAGGGGAAAGGCGCGAATCCGATGGAGCAGGTCAGTCGCAGCGACGTCGTGCGCCGTCCGACGTTGAACGGGTGGCCGGCGATGGCGAGGCGAATGCGTTCGGCGATGGCGGCTGCTTCGTGACGCGACGAGTTGCGCGCCACGAGCAGGAACTCTTCGCCGCCCCAGCGCACCAGCGTGTCGGAGTCGCGCATGGTGGTTTTCAGCAGCTCGTGAATGTCGACGAGCACGCGGTCGCCGGCGGCGTGGCCGAAGCGGTCGTTGATCTCCTTGAAGCGATCGAGATCGAGCAGAAAGAAAAGGACGTCCGCATTTTCGCGCGTCGGATCGATGCCCGTCCGCGATAACGATTCGTGCCGCCGCAGCGCGTCGGCCATGTACTCGGGCATGCAGAGGTCGAGGTAACGCCGGTTCTTCATGCCCGTCAGCGCATCGGTCACGCTCAGGTCCATCAAGCGCGTGTTGACGTCGGCCAGTTCGTGCGTTCGCTGCGCGACGAGCGCTTCGAGCTCGCGATTGCGGCGGCGGAGGAGCGCCACGCGCGCGCGGTGCGCGAGGACGATCAGCGCAAGCAGCAGCAGGATCGACAGCGCGCGCGCCCAGTTCGTCTGCCACCATGCCGGCGCGATCGTGAACGGCACCGACACGGGCGCGCTCCACGCGCCGGGACGCAGCCGCGCGCGCGCTTCGAAACGGTACTGGCCCGGCGCGAGCATCGCGTAGCGCACGTCGCGCGAAACGGCGGGGCGCCATTCGTCTTCCAGTCCGGCCAGCCGAACCTGGTACTCGATCAAATCCTGTTTGAGATAGGTCAGCGCCGCGAACGAGGCGGAAAAGTCGTGCTTCGCGCCGACCGCCGCCGAGGTGATGCGCACCGGCGGCGGCTCGACGCGGGGCGCGTCCGCACGCGGCACATAGTGGCTGAATCCGGAGCTCGTGCCGACGAAGACTTCGCCGTCCGGCTGGGCGAGAAAGGCCATGGCGTCGACGTCGTCGCCGGCCAGCCCGTCGGCCATGCCGAGGTGCTCGATGAGCGGACCATTCACGAGATCGACGCCGACCCCGGTGCCGACCCAAAGCCGCCGATGCGCGTCCTCGCCGACCAGGAAAATCTTGCTGGCCGAGAGTCCGCGGCTGGCGTCGAGGCGATCGATGATGTGCATCGCCGCGCCGCGATCGATCGAGAAGCGGACCATGCCCAGCGGCTCGAAGTACGTGGCCAGAAAATCGCCGGACGCGGTTTCGGTGATGTACGCGGCGTGGTTGTGCGCGAGGCCGTCGTGCGTCGTATAGCGGCGCCAGATTCCGCGATCGAGACAGGCGATGCCGTGCTCACCGGCGGCCCACAAGCGGCTTTGCGAATCGATCATCACCCCGCGGAAGGTTTCGTCCGCGGTGCCGTTCGGAATGACGACGCGAACGAAGCGATCCTCGTTCGCTGCCTTGCGCAACAATCCGCCGCCGCGAGTCGCGACCCACAGCGCGCCGTCGTTGTCGCGAACGAGTTTGAGGACGGTGCGGCCGGGCACGGGATAGGCGCGAACGTTTCCGCTGCCGGCGCGCAACACTTCGGCCGGGCTTCCCGCCATCCAGAGCGTTCCATCGTTTTCTTCGACAACGGATCGGATCTGATGTCCGGCAGTGCCCGGAACCGTCTCCCACCCGGTCGCCGTCGAACGGGCCAGTCCGAGGTCGGTGCCGACGAGCAGACGGCCGGCGCGATCCCAGAGGAAGCACCAGATCACGGCGTTCGGGAGTCCGGAACGGCGGTCGTACGTGGTCAACTCGCCGCGGCCGAGCATGCGGTGAACGCCGAGGCTGGCGATCCAGATGGAGCCTTCGCGATCCTCCAGAACGTCGCGCGCCCATTCGATCGGCAACCCCTCGGCCGCACCGATGACGCTCCATCCGGCGTCGTCGTGCGCAGCCACGCCGCGGTCCGTCGGAACCCAGAGATTGCCGCGGCGATCGACGGCGAGATAGCCGCTGGTGCTCGTTGCCGGCAGCGCGCGGCTCTCGTCGTGAAACGCCGATTCGTTCTCCGCTTTCGACCAGAGATGCGCCGCCGAGCGAGCCCAGATCGTATGCTGGCGATCGACGACGATGGCGTCGATCCGCTCGTTGCCTGGATTCGGCCAGAAGGTCCAGCCGCCGCTCGCGAACCGTCCGATGCGATTGGCCGAGGCGGCGAGGATTGCGTGCGCGGATTTGTCGGCCCAGACCGCGGTGGCCTCCTCGCTCGGCCATCCCGCGATCGCCGCAAACGACTGTTTCGCGTTGCCGTGAAGGATGCCGCGCGCCGTGGCGATCCAGACGTTGTTCGCGTCATCGATCGACATCGCATTCGGCTGCGGCGAGGCGATGGCGTTGAATCGACGGCCATCGAAGCGCGCCAGACCGCCATAGGTGTTCACCCAAACCGATCCATCCGGCGCGGGCTGCACGTTCGCGACGTAGCTCGACGGCAGCCCCTCGCTCAGCCCGAAACGCGCGAAGCGATTGCCGTCGTAGCGATAGACGCCATCCTGCGTGGCCACCCACAGAAATCCGGCCGAATCCTGCGCCAGCCGCATCGCCGCGAGATTCCCCAGCCCCGCCTCGGTACCATACGTCCGAAACGGACGAATCCCCGGCGGCAATACGCGCGCGACCGCCGGCACGGCAACCAGCAACACCAACAGCGCAGCGCGGCGAACGGACATGGGACGGGAAGATGGTAGCGCCGAATGGCCGGAGCGTTACGATGTACGGCGCAGGAAGGCAATGAACACGTTAACGACAGCGATCGCGATCGACGGCGACGCCATCAACCGCTTCTGCCGGAAGTGGCGGATAGCGGAGTTGAGCCTCTTCGGCTCCGTGTTGAGACCCGAGGAGTTTCGCGATGATAGCGACGTCGATGTGATGGTTACGTTCGAGGAAAGCTCGCGCTGGACGCTATTCGACTTCGTCGACATGCAGGACGAGCTGACGCAGCTCTTCGGACGTAAGGCGGACCTGCTATCGAAGCGGGCGCTGAAGAATCCGTTCCGGCGTCACGAGATCCTGTCGACGGCGAGAGTGCTTTATGCAGCGTAAGGGCCGTGGCGAGACTTCATATCTCGCAGACATGCTCTCGTTCGCGCGCGAAGTACTCACCTTCACGGAAGGACGTTCGCGGGCCGACTACAAGTCGGACACCGGCTTGCGGCGGTCAGTCGAACGGGCAACGGAGCTAATTGGCGAAGCGGCGACCAACATTTCCGATGCGACGCGGGCGGCACATCCCGAAATCCCGTGGCGAAAAATCATCGGACAACGAAATGTGCTGATTCATGACTACGGCGACGTCGATGATGATCTCGTCTGGAATCTCGTCGAGCTCGAGATTCCGAAACTCGTTTTGATCCTCGAACGAATTGTGGCGAAGAACGTCGCCGAATAGCGCTCGGTGTGCGTCGCATACGATTACGCCATGCGCAGAATCCTCACCGCGATCGCCATCCTTCTCTCCACCGCCGCCCTGCACGCCCAATGCGCCGACGTCGCGGACATCGTCGGGCAGCTCGATGCGGGGCGGATGAAGCAGACGGTCGACAAACTCGTATCGTTCGGGACGCGGCACACGCTGTCGGATACGACGTCTGACACGCGCGGAATCGGCGCGGCGCGGAAATGGATCTTCGACGAGATGTCGAAAGCCGCCGCCGCGAGCAACGGGCGGATGACGGTCGCGTATCAGTCGTCGATGCAGCAGGGGCCGCGGACGAAGAACGTGCCGGTGGAGATGATCAACGTCGTGGCCACGATCCGCGGGACCACCGATCCCGATCGCGTCTACATCGCCACCGGCCACTACGACTCGATCAATTCCGACGTGATGAACGCGACCCTCGATGCGCCCGGCGCCGACGACGATGCATCCGGCGTCGCGGTGATCATGGAAGTGGCGCGCGTCCTCTCGCAGCATCCACTCGACGCCACCGTCATGCTCGTCGCTGTCCAGGGCGAAGAACAGGGCCTCCTCGGGTCGCGCGGGCTGGCTGAGGAGGCGGTGGCGAAGAAGTGGAACGTGGAGGGGATGATCACGAACGACATCGTCGGCGGCACGATGGGCGGCGAAGGCGACGTCGACAACCGCACCATCCGCATCTTCTCCGCGAATCCGAAAGGCGCCGGCGAAGGTTCGGCGCGGCATTGGGCGCGCTTCGTCCGCGACGGCGTCCACCTCTATCTGCCGAACGTGAAGCCGCGGCTGATCTATCGCCTCGATCGCTTCGGCCGCGGCGGCGATCACGTGCCGTTCTTCGAGAAAGGCTTCCCCGCCATCCGCTTCAGCGAGGCGAACGAGGACTACAAGCACGAGCACCAGACCGTGCGCGTGGAGAACGGCGTGCAGTACGGCGATCTGCCGCAATTCGTCTCCGGCGATTACATGCGCCTCGTGGCGTCGGTCAATGCGGTCGCGCTCATCACCGGCGCCTGCGCTCCCGCCGCGCCGAAGAACGTGAAAGCCGGCGGCGCGGTCACGAACGACACGACGCTGAGCTGGGAGATGGGCACGGACACCGATCTGGCCGGCTACGAAATCGTCATCCGCGAAACGACGTCCGACGATTGGGAACGGATCATCCCCGTCGGCAAATTGGCAAAGTACACGTTCAAAGACTTCACCATCGACAACGTCTTCATGGGCGTGCGGGCGGTGGACAAGGATGGGAACCGCTCGCCGGTACGGACGCCGGAGGAGCGCTTGCCGTGAGGCAGTAGATTAGTGGATCAGATCGGTCGATCAGGATGCCGAATTGTCCTGATCTACTAATCTACTAATCACTAATCGACTAACGTCAAGCTTTCTTGATCGACAGCCTGGCCGCGTTCGGCTCGACCAGAATTCGCGCGGGGTCGGCGACCGTGTTGCCGCGGCGTTTCTGGATCGGGAGGCGGGTGTAGACCTGCGTCGAGAGGATCGAGGCGTGCCCGAGGATTTCCTGGACGTCGCGGATGTCGGCGCCGGAGGAGACCAGCATCGCCGCCATCGTGTGGCGCAGCGAGTGCGGCGTGATGTGGCGTTTGATCTCTGCCAGGCGCACGTGCTTCTTGAAAATGTTCTCGATCGAATAGATCGTCAGGCGCGTTCCGGAGCGGCCGACGAAGAGCGCGTCGGTGGTCAGGCTGCGGTCGGCGCGCATGTCGAGGTAGCTCATCAGCGCTTCGATGACCACGTGCGACGTGATCGTCACCGTGCGGCCGCGGGTGGCGCGTCCCGTGATGTGGATCTGATTGTTTTCCACGCCGACGTCGGAAACGTTCAGCGCCACCAGCTCGCCGATGCGGATGCCGGTCGAGAAGAGCAGCTCGAGGATGACGTTGTCGCGGACGGCGCAGAAGTAGCGGTTACGGCCGCCGGCGGAATGATCGCGCGTTCCGGAAAGCGCGCCGATCTGGTCCTTCGGAGCGGCCAGCAGCGCGCGCACTTCGCGCGACGACAGCACGGTCGGAACGCGGTTCTCGACCGGCTTGCGGATCTTCAGCTTGCGCGCGGGCGATTCGTTGAAGATGCCCTTCTCCTCCAGGTAGCGGAAGAAAACTTTCAGCGCGGCCACTTTGCGGCGGATCGACGTATCGCGATACGGTCCCGTGCCCAGCTTGTCGAGGTACTGCTCGAGATGCTCGGGCGTGATGTCGACCATGCTCGCGCCGTCCACGTGCACGTGAAACTGGCTCAGGTCCGACTGGTAAGCGCGGATCGTGCGATCGGAAAGATTCCGCACTGCCTGCCCATGCTGCAGAAAATCGGCGATCGCTTCTTGCACGTTCATCATCACGCTCTTCGAAAAATAGTTTTATTGCTGGTTTGGGGGACAACCGGCAGTGTAGTTGGCGGCATTCGATTGTCAAGAATTATTTGTCCGACCGCGATATGCTGTAAAAGCATGACAGCAACCCATTTGGAGTCCGGCAACCTCCCGGCCGTAAACGCCCGTTGACATCATCGTGAAAGGCCAGAAGCTCTTCGTACGCCCGATCGAAGCCTCCGATTTCGATGCGGTCCGCGCTTTCGCCGCGCAACACGGCGGGTCGCCCGAGGTCCGGTCGGGACTCCTCGGCAAACTGGTCGGCGAGCTGGTTTCGGTGCTGGCGATGGAGGTCGAAGACGATGCCGTCCGCGTCGTCGATCTCGTCGTTGCCGAAGAGTTGCGGCGCAAACGCGTCGGACGCGTCATGCTGAACGAGCTCGCGTCGCTTGCGAAAAAACTGGAGCGGAATTGGTTGATTGCGGACGTCCAACATGCCGAGTTCCTGCGGCGCGTCGGGTTCACGGAAGATCAAGGTGTGATGAAGCGGAGGGTGGGATGAGAGAAGTGGGAAGGGCGAAGAGTGAAGGTGGAAGTGAAAAACGATTGCTCGGCATTCTTGGCCTGATCGCTTTCGCCGCCTGCACGCAGTCCACACCCACTGCCGCCCCGCTCCCGCCCGCACCCGCGCCGGTTCCTGCGCCGGTCGCTGTCGTCGAGCCGGTCAAGCTGCCGACGCTCGATGAAGTGCGCTCGCTGAAGACGAACAATCAACTCGATCGTTACGAAGCCGGGTTGAAGACGCTCACGCAATCACCCGACGCGCAGACGAAAGGACGCGCGTTGACGCTGCTTGCCCTTTACTACGTCGAACAAAAGCGGACCGCCGAGGCGTTGCCGCTCCTCGGTCAGGCCGCGAATGCCGCTCCGCTGGTTGCTCCGTGGCTTCGTCTTCGCGCGCTCGACATCGAGGGCGCCGACAAGCGGTGGGCGGACGCGCTGCTCACCACCATCCGCATCATTCACGACACGCCGGCCAGCTCCGCCGCCACCATCGCCCGGCTTCGCCTTCCCGCGCTCTACGCGGCCGCGGGCGATGCGTCGAACACCGACGACGCGATGAAATCCGCGAACCTCGTCGCCATCGATGCGCTCACCGAGGAGGATTTCGTCTGGCTGGCGAAATCGCTGGCCAAGGCGGGGCGGATGGACCTCGCCAATCCGCTGCGGATGCGCCTCCTGACCGAATTCACGCAGGGACGTTTCACCGAGGACACGTACGATCACGTTTCGCAATACACGCCGTCGCCGCTCGACGCGCTCTCGTTCGACGACGAGCTGGCCATCGCGCAGAAACTCGGGCGCAACGATCGCTACGGACGCGCCTTCGACCTGTTGGAACGCATCGCCGCGCGCTTTCCGAAAGAGTCGGCGGCGTCGAGCGCGTTTCGCGCGGTGCGGCTTCGCGCGCTCTTCAACTCGCGACGCTACTCCGATCTCCTCTCGGAAACCGATCGCGTCAAACTCAACGATCCCGCGCTGATCATGACCCGCGCCCGCGCCGCGTGGCGCGCCGGTCAGCCGAAGCTTTTCCTGGCCGGATTGGGGCAGGTGGAGAAGCAATATCCGTCCAGCAGCGAAGCGATCGAGGCGAAGATCCTGCGGGCGAAGTACTACGTCACCGATGAGGTGAAGTACGACCTCGCCATCGCCGATCTGGAAGCCGCCATCGCCAAAGGCGCCTTCGGCAACGAAGGCGAAAATCTCTGGACCCTCGGCTGGACCTACCTCCTCGCCGGCCGCGCCGACGACGCGCTCAAAACGTTCGCCCGCTACGCGAAGCAGTTTCCTGACGGCGATTACCTTTCGAATTCGCTCTTCTGGACCGCGAAGATCGACGCACGCCGCGGCGACGTCGCCGGACGCGATGCGGCTCTGCACGAGCTGGAGAGGCTTTATCCCTACAGCTACTTCAGCTACCGCGCGCGCGCCATCATCGGCGAGCCGATGCTCGCGCCGAACGAGATCGCCGACGGCAACATCTTTCCCGACGTCGACGCGCAACTGGCCGCAGCGAACGAGCCGCGCCTCGATGCCGTTCGCGAGCTGGCCTGGCTCGGCCTCTACCGCGAAGCGACGCGCGAGATGAAGTCGATCGCCGCCGCGAACCCCGCCAACCTCGGCATGCAGTTCATGCTCGCCGATCTCTACGTGCAGGGCGGCGAGCCCTTCTCCGCGAACAACGTGCTGCAGCGCAAGTTCCGCCAGTTCGTCCGCCACGGCGGCACCGGCATCCCGCACCGCTTCTGGGAAATCCTCTTCCCGCTCAATTACTGGGAGACGATCAAGAGCGAATCCGAGCAGCGCCAGATCGATCCGTATCTCATCGCCTCGATCATTCGCCAGGAGACCGGCTTCGAGCCGACCACCGTCTCCAACGCCGACGCCATCGGCATCATGCAGATCATGCCCGCCGAGGCCGCGTCGATTGCGACGCAGGCCGGCTTGACGCCGCCGACGCGCGAACAGCTTTTCGATCCGAAGGTGAATATCGCCATCGGCGTCGCCGAGTTCTCGCAAAAACTGGCCACCGAGCACGGCAATACGATGCTCGCCATCGCCGCCTACAACGCCGGAGAAGATGCCGTTGGCAAATGGATTGCTCAAACGCCGCTCGATGATGAGGACTTATTTGTCGAATCGATTCCGTTTGCCGAGACCCGGCTTTATGTGAAGACAGTCAGCCGGAACCGATTTGAATATCGGCGGATTTATGAGGTACCCAAGCAGCCGTAACACGCATCTCCCCCTCGCAATCGCTCTCACCCTCCTACTCGCCACCACGGCAATCGCGGCTCCCGATCAGCTCATCCTCGGACGCGACACCACGCCGCCCGCCGATATCAAAGGCCCGATCGATCTCACCATCGTCCCCGACTTCGACGACGCACGCGTCACCGTAACCGTCGATGGCCAGAAGATCGTCGACGGCCTTCGCTCGCCATGGCACCTGCCGGTCGATTTCGGTCCGCAGCCGGTCGAGCACAAGATCGTCGTCACCGCCACCGGCGCCGACCGCAAACGCATTCAGTGGCAGACCACGATCAATAAAGGGCATCAGACGCTGGACGTGAAGATCGTCCCGGTCGATGCCGCAAACCGCATCTTCGAAGCGAACGTGACCTCGCCCGACGACAATCCGATCGTCAGCGTCTCCGCGTGGGATGACGGCAAACCGATCGCCACCGTCGACCAGGCGCCGTTCCGTTTCACCATCCCCGCCGAACATTTCGCGGCGAAGAGCGTGCAGATCACCGCGCGAACGAAGTCGGGCGCCGAGGCGGCCGACTTCTGGTCCGCCGCTGGCGATGTCAAAGCCGAGGCCATCGAAGTGCGCACCGTCCCGCTTTTCGTCTCCGTCATCGACGGCAACGGCACGGCGCACGATGACGTCGACCAGAACCTCTTCAAAGTCGTCGATAACGGCACCGAGGGACAGATCCTGCAGATCGGGAAGGCGTTCAATCAACCGATCTCGATCGCGCTGCTGCTCGACGCGTCGACGAGCATGACCTACGAGATGCCGAAAGCGACGCGCGCCGCGGTCAACTTCGTCGCGAGCACGCTCAAGGCCGGCGACCGCTGCGCGGTCTATTCGGTCCGCAGCACTCCGCGCCGCGAGATGGAGCTGACCAGCGACCGCGCCGCCATCGAGAACGTCGTGAAGTCGATCCAGGCCGAGGGACGCACCGCGCTCTACGACGCCATCGCCAGCGCGGAGCGCGAGCTGCGCGACGAGAAAAATCGCCGCGCCATCGTGATCCTCACCGACGGCGGCGATACGTCATCGGTCGCATCGTTCGACGAAATCGATCGCATCACGAAGGAGTCCGGCATTCCGATCTACGTGATCGCCTACGACAGCGGAGTGAACGACGACCAGCCGCAGGACATGAACCGTCTCCAATACCTCGCCACCGAAACCGGCGGCTTCCTGGTCACGGCCTCGGCGAAAAATCTCCAGGCCCGCTACGCCGACATCGAAAAGGACCTGCGCGCGCAATACGCGATCACCTATCAGATCACCGACCTAGCCCGCCACAATCAATGGCGCAAAGTGCACGTGATGCTGAAGTCGCCGCAACTGACGGCGAGGACGATACGAGGCTACTTCGCGCCGTAATGCCGCGATGTCGATGCCCGCGTAAATCCCGGCGAATTTCGCGAAGCTTTGGAGTGCGGTGGCGGCCGAGCCACCGCTTTGGGAGGGTGGCGGAATCGCGAACCGTACGCAGTCGCGAATCTTCAGCCGCGTACAGTCACGATTCCCCCGCCCTCCCAAAGCGGTGGCTCGCCGCCACGCGCACTCCAAAGCTTCGCAAAATGTGCCCGGATTTTGGCGAGCATCGCGCGGCAGGAGAATTACTCCGCCATCTTTTCAATCACGAGCACCGTCCCCGCATCGCTCGTCGCAAATCGCCCGATCAGAGAGGCGTCGGCGTCGGCGATATCGCGAAGTACTCGCCGCTCGTCATACGTGTTCGCCTGCATCCACGACGGCATTTGCATGCGATGCGGCAGATCGCGATGAACGCGTCCGAAACGCATCCGCGCGAGACGCCGCAATCCGCCGCCGGGCGGCTCCAACTTCAATTGCAGCACGGCCACGCCACCCGCACTGAGAAGACGTAGAAGCGCGCGAATGAGTAGGGAACCGTCGGCCGGACGAATGTGCTGAAACACGAGAAGCGAACAGATGAAATCGAACTGCCACCTCAGTTCGTACGTCTCAACAAACGTCACATTGCTCAGTCCCGCGTCGAGCACATTCTTCCGCGCATGTTCGAGAACCGAAGGCGCAATGTCGGCACCGACCACGTCCACCGCGCGCCGCGCCAGCGGAATCGTCAGCCGGCCCGCGCCACATCCGAAGTCGAGCACCGAGACGAGCGGAACGTCGCGGCCGAGGATCGCCGCGATCGCCGGAAGGAGCAGCGCGATATCCGCCTCCCCCGTCTCGAGAAACGCGTCGTCACGAACGCCGTCGACAGTGAGGACAGGGAAGTACGGCTCGCGCCGCGCGAGATCTTCCCAATCTGACGGCGTACGATGGGTCACGCTCGCAGGATACTCGCGACCTAATTCCCTGCTGCCTCCCGCTCCCCTTCCCGCAGCAGCGCGTCCAAAGCAGCGCGACGAAGCAACTTCCCATTCACGATCACCGCGTCGATCTTCGACGCATTGTGGATGTCCGCCAGCGGATCGGCATTCAAAAGGACGAGGTCTGCGAATTTGCCTGCATCCACAGAGCCGAGATCCTTTGATCGATTCGTCACGGTCGCGGAGTTGATCGTGGCCGCCTGCAATGCCTGCATCGGTGTCAGACCGGCGTCGACCAGCAGCGCCAGTTCCTCCTGCAGCGTGAATCCGGGAATCCGTTCCGCGGCGATGTCGCTACCGGTGACGATCACCACGCCGGCGCGGTTCGCCATCCGCACCACTTCGCGATACTCGTCGTAGATCGCCTTCTGCTCCGCCAGATCGGCCGGCGTCACTACCGGCTTCTCCCGCGCCGCGGCCGCCTTGATCATCGACGCCGCGACGTAGCGCATGCGCGGATCGGGCTTCGCAGCCGGATCGTAGTACTGCACGATTCCCCAATACGCCGTCAGCGTCGGGTCGAAGACCGTGTGGTTCTTCACGAACGCTGCGAACAACTCCTCCGCGCCGTGCGCGCGAAACGCGCGCATCGCCTCGGAGAGATGGTCGGGATGCGCCGCGGAGAACGTCCCCTCGAACAGAGTCGCCACATGCTCAATCGTCTGCTGCCCCGCGTTCGACGCTTCCTCGGGCGTCACGGTCATCGGGATGTGTCCGACGACGGGAACGCCGAGCTTCTTCGCCTCATCGATCAGCGCAAAGTACGAATCGCGCTCCATCCGCCGATGCACCTTGAATGCGTCGACGCCGACCTCCTTCAGCGCCCGCGCCACGCCGCGCGTCTGATCGGGATTGCCGGGAACGAGCTGATATTGATTGAAACTCTTGCCGTTGAGGATCGGCCCGACGCGCAGAATGCGCGGCCCCGTCAGAACTCCGGCCGCGATCAGGCTCCGCCAGTTTTCGATCTCCGTGAAATGGCTGCCGAGGTCGCGGACGCTGGTTACGCCGTTGGCGACGAGGACGGGAAGCGCGCTGCCGGTGGTCCAGCTCAGGTGAACGTGCATGTCCCACAGGCCTGGGATCAGAAACTTGCCGCGACCGTTGACGATTGTCGCCCCCGCCGGAGCAGCATCGTGGCCGACGCTGATGATCTTTCCGTCGCGAATGGTGACGGTCACATCGCGCAGCGGGACGCCGTTGACGACGTCGATTACGGTGACATGCGTAATCGCAATCGGTTTCGGCCGGACAGCCGCGTGCGCCGTGGCAGCGATGGCGAGAATGAGGAGAAAGGATCGCATGCAAAGTTATTACGAGTTAGCCATCGCGTAGTTTCAAGGACCGCATCCGAATCCCGCCTTTCGGCCGCAACGTGATCGACGCCTGCGGCGTCACGTCGCGCGAAACGAGATCCAGCTTCCACCGCTGCGCGATCGTGGCCACGATCAGCACTGCCTCCATCCACGCGAATCCTTCGCCGATGCAGATGCGCGGCCCGGCGCCGAATGGAAAGTACGCGAGCTTCGGCCGCGATGCTTTTGCTTCTGTCGTAAATCGTAGTGGAACAAACCGCGAAGGATCGGGGAACCAGCGCGCATCGCTATGCGTCACCGCCTGCGCGGCGACGACGACTGCCCCGCGTGGCACCAGCCACTCGCCGATCGTCGCGTCTTCGATCGCCAGCCGGCTCACCGCCCACGCCGGCGGAAACATCCGCATCGACTCCGCCACGACCATCTCCGTGTACGGCAGCCGCGCGTAATCGGCAGGCGTCGGAAGGTGATCGCCGAGGACGGCGTCGAGCTCGCGATGCATCGCGTCGGCGGCTTCGGGATTCAACGAAAGGAGGTACCAGGTCCACGCCAACGCATTGGCCGTCGTCTCGTGGCCGGCCAGGAAGAGCGTCATCGCCTCGTCGCGAAGCTGCTGGTCGGTCATTCCGCCGCCGTCGCCTTCCTCATCGACCGCCATCAGCAACATCGACAGCAGATCGCCGCGATCCTCTCCCGACTTCCTGCGCTCGTCGATGATGGCGTACACGGTCTTGTCCAGCCGCTCCAGCGAACGCCGAAAACGCATCGTCTGCGGCAACGGCAGCTTCCGCAGCAGGTTCGCCATCGGATTCATCAGCGTCGGAAAGAGATCGACCAGCGACGTCAACGCCGCTCCGATCTCGTCCGCCTCCTGATCAACCTCGGCATCGAACAACGTCTTGGCGACGACCGACAACGTGAGCCGCATCATCTCGTGATGCACGTCGAGCACGTCCCCATCGCGCCACCCGAGCCGCGCCGCCCGCTCGATCATGACCTGCGCATACCGCGCGATCCGCTCCCGATGAAACGCCGGCTGCACCAGCCGCCGCTGCCGCCGATGCACCTCCTCCTCCGACGTCAGCAACCCCTCCCCAAAAATGATCTTCGACCGCTGCAACACCCGGCTCTTATGAAACGACCGATGCTGCGTAACGAGCAACTCGCGAATGAGATCGGGATGATTGAAAAAGAAGATCTGCTGCGGCCCGACATGAAACTGCGACGCGTCGCCGTAGTCGCTCGCGAGCTTCTGGAAGAACGGAATCGGATCGCGTTGGAGGATCCGCAGATAGCGGAACGGGATTCTGCTTCTCGGTCCGGGCGGAGTGGTCATTCTGCGTGTAGTGCGCGTGAAACCGTTCACCGGCCTCAGCACCAGAAACTTGCAAGCGAGCTGCAAACTCGACCGAATCTCGTCAAACTTGTCGAGCGCACGCCACAAGGACATACGCCCGACTCGTTAGATCGCTAGCACTCGTCGAGATGAAGGAGATTGTCGGTTAGCTTTCCATCCGCCTCGGTTTGAAGATAGTGGGTGCCTCGGCTGTTTGTCTTAGCTCTGACGTACGCTAGGTTACCGTACACATCCCTCACAAGCGCTACGCCCCCATCGGTGACGAACTTCCACATTGCCTCACGGTCAGACTTACCGAGAGAACCGTTCTGCTCGTTCGTCCAACCAAACCAGCTAATAGCCTCATGCGGATTCTCGTGATATCCGCCAGACTTGTTAATGCAAGTAATGCGAACTGACATAGCTCTAACCCTTTCGTGGCGATACTCGCCTAGTTTGTATCCGCGCGAAGAAGGCAGCCCGAAGGCTGCCTTCAGAGGTGGGGACCAAACTGCCAACTACTTCTTCTTGACGGTTTGGCGTTCGGTGATGCGCGGATGTTTTCGCCCGTAGTCTTCAGTCACGAAGCGACCGGTAACGGATGAACGGGTGACTTTAACTGCAGTTTTTTTCGGCATGTGGTGACTTCTCCCTTCCCAGATTTGCCACCACTGTTGAACTTGACTGTTTGGCGAAGCGAAAGGTAAGCTCGCTAACGCCAACCCGTGCGGCGCTAAGCTCAAGGGCTGGTATGCTTTACCCGAGAGCCGCATCGTGAGTGCGGCTCTCGCTGTTTTCGACCTGCGGCACATTCTAGGAGAAATACCGCTCGCACGCAACTGTTAATCAAGAGTAACATGAACAGCATGAGTTACACGGATATAGATCGAGTGTCAGCGAGAGATAGCGGGGCGATTCAGCTCGCGATTGCACATCTGGATCTTCCCGAGTATGTTCGATGGTCGTACGCACATCGAGACGACCTCGCCGATACCGAAAGTTGGCAATCTCCGCTTTGGAACTTTGCGCGCCTTCTCAAGGCGCATCCTGAACTACAAGATGGTTCCCCGGACAGAGTGCTTGTCTTAGTTGATGAAGTTTTAGCTTCTTGGTCGGACCAATCTGACACAGACCAACGATGGATCGAATCGTTCGACGTCAACGGAGCTGAGGATGCTCATGTTGAATTGCTGAGCATCTGGGGACGAATTAGATATGTCCCAGGTTGGGAACCACTGGAGCAAGCAGTCAAACGTGCACTCAAGGAGCGCCTGCAGGTCATAACCAGGCGAACGGTGGGATACGAGCTATTTGTCAGCGTGGCGGGGTGGCTACAAGTGATCATGGGTGACGCTGACATCCTCTTGCCGTGCGAGAAGTTAGGTGCTCATTTGCGGTGTGAAGCGATGACCGTGTCTCGATACCGTCGATGGGCTCAAGACGATCATTTTTTAAGACTGATCAAGCCACATCGCTTTCGCGGCGGCCGCGGCGAAGCGACTACCTTCCGCTTCGACACAGCACAATTTTCGGTGCTCGCACAATCTGCAAAACGCGAAGAATAGGTTTTCTGCTGACTGTCTCGAACGCCAAATCTTCGGCGTATCGAAACAGAGCTACAGCCGTCGCAGCGAAGCGGCTCGTCCATGCTCTACTTCTCCAATAGAATCCGCGTAGCATCATGAATGCCCTCCCCTTGATCCTCTTCTTCCTCGCGGTGACCGCGATCGGCTACCGGTATTACTCCGCCTTCCTGGCTGCGAAGGTCATGGCGCTCGATGACGCGCGCGTCACGCCGGCATACCGGTTCAACGATGGACAGAACTACGTGCCGACGAACAAGTGGGTGCTGTTCGGGCATCACTTCGCGGCCATCTCCGGCGCGGGACCGTTGATCGGACCAGTGTTGGCGGCGCAGTTCGGGTATCTGCCGGGATTGCTGTGGCTCGCCTTCGGCGTCGTGCTCGGCGGCGCGGTACACGACTTCGTCACGCTCGCAGCCTCGGTGCGGAGGAACGGGAAATCGCTGGCGGAGATCGCGCGAACGGAGATCTCACCGCTGGCGGGGATCACGGCCATGGTGGCCATCCTCTTCATCATCGTCATCGCCCTGGCCGGACTTGGCATCGCCGTCGTCAACGCACTGGCCGATTCGCCATGGGGGACGTTCACGATCTTTCTGACGATTCCGATCGCGCTGCTGGTCGGCCAATACCTGCATCGATCAAAAGCGCCATATGCGATCAGAAACGGATCGATCGCTGGCGCGCTGATGGTGCTGGCCGCCGTCGTGGCCGGACGCTTCGTCCCCGGCACCGCGCTCGGCGCGCTGTTCACCATGTCCAAGCCGCAGATCACCATCGCCATCGCCATCTACGGCTTCGTCGCCTCGGTGCTTCCGGTCTGGATGCTGCTCTGCCCGCGCGACTATCTCTCGTCGTACATGAAACTCGGCACGATCGCCGCGCTGGTCATCGGAACCGTGATCGTGGCGCCGCACATCTACGCGCCGGCCGTTTCGCAGTTTGCGGCCGGAGGCGGGCCGATCATCCCCGGCAAGCTCTTTCCGTTCGTCTTCATCACCATCGCCTGCGGGGCCATCTCCGGCTTCCACGCGTTGATCGGATCGGGGACGACGCCCAAGATGATCGACAAGGAATCGGACACGCGGATGATCGGCTACGGCGCGATGCTCTGCGAAGGTCTCGTCGGATGCGTAGCGCTGATCGCCGTCTGCGCGCTCCATCCCGGCGACTACTACGCCATCAACGTTCCGCCCGCCGTCTTCGCCAAGCTCGGATTGTCGACCGTGAATCTGCAGCACTTTTCGACGCTGGTCGGTGAAACGCTGGTCGGACGCACGGGCGGCGCGGTCTCGCTGGCCGTCGGCTTCGCGCAAATCTTCTCCGGCATCCCGCTCCTCGGCGGACTGATGTCGTACTGGTATCACTTCGCCATCATGTTCGAGGCGCTCTTCATCCTCACCACCATCGACACCGGCACCCGCGTGGCGCGCTTCATGGTGCAGGAGTTCCTCGGCCGCGCGTGGAAGCCGTTCGAAAACACGTCGTGGATTCCCGGCACCATCATCTCGACCGCGCTGGTCGTTTTCGGCTGGACGTGGTTCATCCTCAACGGATCGATCTCGCAGATCTGGCCGATGTTCGGCATCGCCAACCAGCTCCTGGCCGCCGTCGCGCTCTGCGTCGGAACGACCGTCATCCTCAACGCCGGCAAAGCAAAGTACGCCTGGACGACGATGTTCCCGCTGGCCTTCGTCGCCTCGACAACTCTTTACGCAGGCTACCGCTCCATCTTCGACAACTTCCTCGGCCCAAAGATGATGGCCAAAGATCCATTCACCGGCTACTTGGATACCACGCTGACGGTGATCCTGATGCTCTGCGTGATCGTGATCCTGGCCGCCTCGGCACGGGCATGGCTGCGCGCCATCCGCGGCGAATCGATCGCCTTCGTCCCCGCCACCGCCGGACCCGATCACACGCACTTGCCCGGCAGCGGGTGTTGTTGATACTGATCTACTGATCCACCGCTCGGAGGCTGACATGCTGGGAAACACCCCGATCATCGGCTTCATCCCCACACTCGACTTCGACAAAGCGCGCGCGTTCTACGTCGACGTCCTCGGCCTTCGCTTCGTCGACAACGACGGCTTCGCCATGGTCCTCGACGCCAATGGAACGATGATCCGCGTGGCCAAAGTGCAGCCCGATTTCAAGCCCGCACAGTTCACGATCCTCGGCTGGCAAGTCTCCGAAATCGAGAAGGTCGTTTCCGCCCTCACCGAAAAAGGCGTCGTCTTCGAACGCTACGGTTTCTTCGAACAAGACCCCCTCGGCATCTGGGCCGCCCCCGGCGGCGCGAAGGTGGCGTGGTTCAAAGACCCCGACGGCAACGTGCTCTCCGTATCGCAGCACGTGTAGTCTCCCGCGTCCATGACGCCTACCGGCCGTTTCGCGCCCTCGCCTACCGGTCCGCTGCACCTCGGCAGTCTGGTCGCGGCAGTCGGATCGTGGCTGTTCGCGCGCAAGGAAGGCGGTCGCTGGTTGGTGCGCATGGAGGATCTCGATACGCCGCGCGTCGTGGCTGGATCGGCGGACGAAATCCTGCGCGCGCTCGAACGATACGGACTGACGTGGGATGGCGAAGTCGTCCATCAATCGCAGCGGATCGCGTTGTATGACGACGCGTTGAACGAGCTGCGCGCGAAGAACCTCGTCTACGACTGCGGCTGTTCGCGCGCCGATCTCGCGCGCACTGCCTCGGCGCCGCTCGGGCGCGAGCCGGTCTATCCTGGCACCTGCCGCGACGGACTTCCCGCGGGACGCGTCGCACGTGCAGTTCGTTTCCGAACGTCGCACGACGTCATCGGTTTCGACGATCTCATTCGCGGTCACGTCGAAGAAGACGTTGCTACCGAAACAGGCGACTTCGTCGTCCGCCGCGCCGACGGCGTTTATGCGTACCAATTGGCGGTGGTCGTCGACGATGCGGCGCAAGAAGTCACCCAGGTCGTCCGCGGCGCCGATCTGTTGACGTCAACCGCGCGGCAAATCGCGCTGCAACACGCCCTCGGACTCCCGACGCCGTCTTACGCGCACCTGCCGCTGGTCGTAAATGCGGATGGCTCAAAACTCGGCAAACGCGATGGCGCCTTGCCCCTGCCATCGCTCAATGAGAAGCGCGTCAGCGAGACGCTTCAATTCGCGCTGCAGTTCCTCGGAATCAATGTCGCGCTCGACTCGCCTTCGCTGATGCTTGAGGAAGCCATCTGCGTCTCATCTGCGTCATCTGCGGATGAAAAGCTTTGAACTTCACAGCTTCAGAATCAGATGGGTCATGTCGTGCTGATTGCCGTCCGGATCGGTGCCGTAGCCGGGCATGACGTAGGAGGTGAAGCCGAGGTTCTGGAGGGTGGTGACGGCATCGGCTTCGAGGTCGGAGATCAGCATCGCATTGAGATGGCGAAGTCCGTTTTCGCGGGCGATGCCGATGAACTGGTTCACCAGCAACGTCCCGAGCCCGGCGCCGCGGAAGGCGGGATCGATCATCCATTTGATGCGGCCGGCCAGGCGGAGCGGGCTGCCGTGGCGTCGGTGCAGCGTCGCGTCGGCGACGATGCGGTTGCCGTCGAACGCCAGCAGCGGAAAGACCTTCGCGTAGTCGATGTCGCGGCCCCAACCTTCGATCAGCGTCCGGTTCTCGATGTGGTCCCACGCGAAACGGCGATACGCGATCGGCAAATGCTGGAAGAACTCGTACAACGCGTCGACGTCCTTCTCGGCGAAGGGACGAAGCAGAACTCTGCGGCCGTCGCGCAGGGCGGCCTCCTGCGGATAGCGATGCGGCATTCGCGAACGATATCAGAACATCGCCGCTTGCTCGACCTCGGCTTCGACGAGCTCCGCAGGATCGCCAACGTGGAAGGCGCCGTCCTCGACGATCTCCCCGAAAACGCCGGCGCGCCAGTTCGGGCTGAGCGCTTTGCGCAGACCCGCCTGCGCCTCCTCCATCCGCTCGCAGGGCCGCGTCTCGCCGAGGATGCGCACGAGACAAGTGCCGAGGCGGAGGAGTTTGCCGCGGGAGTTGGCGAGCGGGACGCCGCGCAGCATCACGTTCGCGCGGCGTTTGGACGGATCGACGTCGCGACCTGTTTCCGCAGCGGCCTCGCGCCACGCCGATTCATCGATGATCGTGATCTGGCGCCGCCGTCCCTGATCGGCGTTGCCGACCAGGCCGCGGCCGGCAATCGACTCCGCGCTTTCCACGGAGTCCATCACGCCGCGATGTGCGCGCTTGATCCAGATGTTGACGACCTCTCCCGTCACGGCTTCGCCTCCGCTCGTACCTTGATCGCCTCGAGCCAGCTCCGGCGGATGATGCCGCTGCCGGGGCGGATGAAGCGCCAGTAGATCGCGAATTTGCGACGCGCCGCGTCCGTCTCCGCGAACACGCGGGTTTCGGTCGTCACCAGGCCGCCGGCATCGACGTGAAAGTTCATCACCGCCAGCGTTCGCGGCGCGACGCGGGTGCCGATGACCAGCTCGCGCGGCGCGTCGTCGGCCAGCATGCGGAATCCGCTGCGAAAGGCGACGTCGAGGATCGGCTTGGCCGCGGGCGCGTGGAGGATGCTTTCTTTCTCGCGGCAGCGACCGGCGCACCGGATCGCAGTGAGAATCTGGAAAAAGCGGATGTCTCCTGCGGTCACATCGCGAATGGCGGCGTAGATCCGCTCCGGCGGCGCGGCGATGCGGATTTGATGGCGTTCGACGAATTGCCAGCGCGGCACGATCTCGTCGAGTTTCGAGGCGATCGTCGTCACGCGTTCTTCGCGTGCCGGCCAGACGAGCGCGATCAGAACGAGCGCGACGCCGGCTGCCAACAACGCCGCCGCGCGCCGGCGCATACGGCGCCACAGCATGGCGAACGCGCCAACGATCGCCGCAAACAAGCCGCCGTAGAGCAAGACGGACAGGAGCATCGACGGGAGCTTAATCTCGTAGCGCTGGCGGCCCGCCGGCTGGACCGCCACCGGCTCGGTGGCGCGTACCGTCAGTGTCGACGTGCCGGCGAGCCGCCGGCGGTCCAGCCGTCGAGCCGACGGCGCTACGTGCGCTGCGCTACTTCGATGCGTCGAATTTTGCCTGCAGTTCCGCGGTCAGCGCATTCGCGTCGTCGTCGCGGCCGTGCCAGGCGGCGGGCGTGTTCTGGAAGAGCGCGATCTGCCAGCGATCGCCGCGTTTGACGGCGATCAGCGACTGCACCGCATTCGTGGCGCGATTGATCTCCGACTTGCCCGGCGGAACCATTCCGGCGTGCGCGCGGAGCAACATCACGTCCGGCGCGATCTCGCGGACTTCGTGAACGAGCGTCACGAACGACGCTACTTTGTGATCGGCGAAGATGCCGGCCAGGTGCGACGCGATCTGCTCGCGGCCGTTCACTTCGCTGCCGTCGAAGCCGACCATCTGTCCGTCGTCAGCGAAATCGCGCGACATCGCCGCGGCATCGCCCACGTTCCAGCCGGCGATCATCCGCTCGTAGAGACCGCGAACGTCCGCCGCGTTCATGACGCCAGCGACGCCGTGCACGCGCGGCAGCGTTTCGCCGCGGCCGGCACCATCTCCAGGCATTCGGGACACGCCTTCATCGGTTGCGCCGGCGGAGTGGGGACCGGTTTCACCAGCGCTTTCACGATGAGAAAAACCACGAACGAGATGATCAGGAAATCGACGACCGTGCCGAGGAAGTGGCCGTAGAGCAGCGCATTTTCGGTGGTGACCTTGCCGGCGGCATCGGTCGTGGAGTGGATGACGTATTTCGCCTGCCGCCAATCGCCGCCGGGGAGGGCGAGGCTGATGACCGGCATCAGAAGATCGGCGGCCAGCGCGGACACGACGTTGCTGACCGCCGCGCCGATAATCACGCCGATCGCCAGCGCCAGCGCGTTCGTCTTCGTCAGGAATCCCCGAAATTCAGCAATCATGATGTCCCTATCATACCGAACGCCTCGGCTCGCTTCGATTACAATGACGTGCACATGAACAAACAGCGCGTCTGGGTGACCACCGCATGGGTCGGCTGCGCCATGGTGCTGATCGCGATTCTCGCTGTGGCAGCGGTTTCGTTCGACAAGGACATCGTCAAGCCGCTCTTCCTCGAATATGTCACCGGCGGCGTCATGGTCGGCGGTCTGATCGTCTTCATCGCCGCCTGGTTTCTTCCCGACCGCAAAAACTGGCGCGGCATCACGCTCATGGTGTGGGGACTGATCGCCGTGACCTCGCCATGGTTCGGCCTGCTGTTTCTTCTGCCATGGGCCGTCGTCGGCCTCGCCCTGCCGCTCGTGATCGCCATTCTTCTCCGGCAATCAAGGCTGACGCAGCCCGCGATCGCGTAGCGCTTCTTCACAGGAGCGACACCGGCGCCGGGGCATAAGCACATACGCGCAGTCGTTTGGATTTTTTCACGCGGAGACGCGAAAACGCGGAGGATATCCCGATGAAGAAATCACTTCTTTTCGTGGCAATGGTCACATTGCTGTTGAGCTGCGGCGCGAATGCGGATGCGGTCAATAAAGCGATCCCTGCGCCGGAGGTCGACACGCCCGCCGCCGAGGCCACCAGGCCGCAGGTGGCGGTGCTGGCGGGCGGCTGTTTCTGGGGATTGCAGGGGATGTTCGAGCATGTGCAGGGCGTGACGCGGGTCGTGGCCGGATATTCGGGAGGCGACAAGGCTACGGCGCACTACGAGATGGTCGGCACCGAGCGCACTGGCCATGCGGAGTCGGTCGAAATCACGTTCGATCCGAAGCAGATTTCGTACGGCCAGCTCCTGCGGCTTTTCTTCTCCGTCGCGCACGATCCGACGGAGCTTGACCGGCAGGGTCCCGATCGCGGTCCGAGCTATCGGTCCGAAATCTTTTTTGCGTCGCCGTCGCAGGAGCGCATCGCCCGCGCGTACGTGCAGCAGCTCACCAAGGCGAAGGTTTTCGCGGCGCCGATCGTCACGAAGATCGAGCCATTGAAGGGCTTTTATGCGGCCGAGGATTACCACCAGGATTACCTGATCCACAATCCGCATCAGCCGTACATCGTCTACAACGATCTGCCGAAGATCGAGGCGCTGAAGCAGGTCTATCCACAGGTGTACCGCGCCAACCCGGTCGCGCTGCGCTGACATCGTGTTCGCGGCGATTCTTGCGCTGATCCTGATCGCACATCCCGCACAGGATCAGCGCGCACGACTTCTGTCCGAGTATCTGGCCGTTCACAGCGAGCTCGATCGCGGCTCGCCGGATTCTCGAACACTGAATCGCGCCTGGCACATCATCGGCGACTGGACCGCGCTCTACCTCAAGTCCCATCCGAACGCCTCGGCACGCGACATCGTCGATGCTGTTCGACAACTCGATGGCATCGAGGCTCAAGCCGTTCCACTCGATCGCGACGCGTGGGCCGTATCGGCTTCGTACATTCACGGCGGAACGTTCTTCGTCGTCGCGCACGATGGCGTGCGCTGGAACATCAAAGACCTCGCTGCGCGTCATTCGCGCGACGAGATCGGCAACTGGGCGTCCTACAGAGTTGGTTGGGGAGACGGACCGCTCGTCGGGGTCGTCGGGCATATCGCGTCGAATAAAAACGGCCGGCCGCGTTTCTATGTCGACGCGACTGCCGCGGCGGCAGCCGGCGGAACGTTCCGCAAACAGATCAGCGTGTGGAAGTGGGACGGCCGCACGGCGTCGCCGCTGTTCATCCGAAGTTACGCGGCCTCGCTGGAGACGCCGCCGAACGCGTTCTCCGACCGGTCCATCACCATCCACGCAAAGGGCAAATACAAATCGTTTTCCTCCTGCGGCGCGTGCACCGAGCCGGAAGTGGTCTGGCAGATTCACGCGACTCCGGACGGCGTGACGAACACGCAGCCCGAATTCGTCGACAAGGAGTTGAAAGCCTGCGACGAGCTATGGGACGCTGTCATCCATCATCGACCGACGCGGGAGATCGCGTCGCCGAACGTCATCGCCATCCTGCAGAAGATCCTTCCCTCATCGTCCGATCACAACCTCGGCATGCTGATGAAGCACGAAGTGACGCATTCGAAAGGTCGTACGATCCTCACGCTGAGCATCGACAACCTTCCGTGCAGTTCGATCCGATTCGAAATCGAAGAACGGCACGGCGTCGCGTACTTTGCGGACGCTCGCACATTGAAATGCTCGTGAGGACGGGCGGTTCACGCCCGTCCTCCGGACACTGCCGGGCTACATCTTCCGCGCCGCGGCTTGCACCTTGGTCGAGGCGGCGTTGAAACGTTCGACCGCGATCCCGTTGATCTGTTTCGTCACATTGGCGTCGCCGAACGTCGGCGCGATGTGAAGAAGCGCCAGCGAGGCGATCACTTCCTGCGCTGCCTGGCTGAGCGCGAGATCCGGTTTCGGCCCCGGCCAGCAGCCTCCGTGAATTGCCTTCCACAGCTCGAGAAAATTGGTAGCTTCGGTTCTGACAGTGGTACCCATGCGATCTCCTTTCGAAGGCATAGTGACGACGCCTCGGAGATCGTTTCATTCGCAGCCGTGATTTATTTTCGTGCGAAGCACTTTGGAGTGCGGTGACGAAGTTACCGCTTTGGGAGGGCGGTGGAATCGTGACGACACGCAGCGTGTGATGGTTGCGCAGTCCTCGCGATCGTTACCCGTCCTCCCGCACTCCCAAAGCGGTGGCTCGGCCGCCACCGCACTCCAAAGCTTCGCGAAATGTGCCGCCAGCCGCGGCTACCCCGCGCTCTCCCGAATCTGAATCACATTTCCCTCGGGATCGTGCCCGTCGCACGCGCGGAAGCCGCGCGCCTCCCACTCGTGCTCCGCGGACTTGATCGCTCCACCATTCGCGGCCGCCAGCGAACGCGCCGCGGCGATGCTCGCAACGGGCAGACAGAGTTTGACGTACGAATCTTCGCGCACGCGGATCGCCGCAGGGTCAACCGCCGGCTCGCCTCGCAGGCGATGAATCACGAGCTGAAGGCCTTCCACCTCCATGACGCTGTAGTCATCCTCGTCGATCAGAACCTCCATCGAAGCGATCTCGCGATAGAACGTACTGACTCGGCGGACGTCCGCGACGAACACGACCACGCTTGGTTTCGGCTTGATGGACACTGCGCCTCCTATCGATCCCGGCCGGCGATCCGTTCGCCCGGGCTGGAGATCCTTGCGATCGTAGTAGTAGACCTTGCCGATGCGGATCTCCAAACCGGTCGCCTGAATCTCGAACTCGGTCGCGCCGAAATCCGCCTCGGCATTGATCCAGACCACAGCGTCCTTGCCGAGGCGGAATTGCGCGTGGGAAAAGCGTGCGGGGACGTCGGTGAAGGTCACGCCTCGGAACTCCGCCTCGAGGTAGTAGTAGTAAACGAAATCGTTGCTGCCGAGGATCAACAACGTGTCGCCGTCATGTTCGGCGACCTCGAAATCCCAGAGATGGAGATCGTTGATCCGCTTCAGCTCCTCTTCCATCGACCGCGATTCTGCCACCACGATCACTCACTGCGGAGTGAAGATCTGCACGCGTTGCGATTCGTTGTCCGTCAACGTGAGCAACGCCCACACCGGAAGCCAGCTCTCCACCTCGATGCGCACCTTCTCATGCGAACGCACCTCGGCCGCCTCCAGAAGACCGGGGAACGTCAACGTTCCGAATGGATCGCTGTCGGTGGGAGAAAGCTTGTAGGCCGACCACTCCCTCAGTAATTCGCCGGTCGCGTTGTCCTTGACCCTCACGGTAACGAAATTCGCGCGCGTATAAACGCGAAGCGTGGAGCGAAAGCGGACGCTGACCGGGACGGAGGGCAGCCAGACCTGCTTCTGTTGAAAATCGCGCGACCGGATGACCGGGATCTCCGTGCCGGGACCGTCAGGATCGCGCGTCGTTTCCCGAAGCCGTACGCTGAGGTGAAGCCGGCCAGCTTGATCGGTGGGAGGGTAGAGGAACGTCCACGGTCGATCCGCCGACGTGAATCGCGGCTCGATCCGCATCGACGAACGTGGAGGAACCCGCCGTGCACCCTGGCTGCAGTAAGACCAGAGCCCGATGAAATTGCACTCCTCCGGATCGATGGAAACGGTGTCGTCGGAGTCGTTGTAGACCGAGATGTCGCTCACCCATCGCGTGCCGTTGGTCTCGATCGGCTGGAAGGCAATCGGAATGAGAATCTCCTCCAGGACGGGCACGTACGCGAAGGGGCTGAACGTGCGCAACACCGTATCGCCGTCGCGCACCGTCAAATCGACCAGTCCTCGGGCATGCGGGGGAACCACGGCCTTGACGTTATGCGGATCGGTGACAGTGTTATGCGGCGAGAGAACAGCTCCAAAGAAAACCTGCGGCGCCCTGAACTGAAAATGGTTTGAGCTAATGGTGACCTCGATCCCGCCCTCCGGCACCGAGTAGTTGGGATAGCAGTAGAGATCATTGGTCTGCGCCGAGGCCGTAGCCGCGATCAGGGTGAGGAGGGAAAGGATGGCGAGTCGCATGGTGGTTGTCCGTCCGGCGATGAGAATACGCCACGGGACGTGCCGCAGCGCGGACGTCACAACCGCATGCGGCCCGCGTCACAACGTCGACTCTGCTACGCTCGGCACCTTGAAAAAATCGATGGATTGGTCGGCTGAGGAACGCCGCATTCTCGCGGGACTGAAAACGCCCGCACACGTGCAGCAGTTTCTCGACGAGCTCGATTACGACGAGCGAGGCGGCGCAGCCTCTCCGCGCGCCGTCATGAAGAGCGGGAAGGCGCAATGCTTCAGCGGCGCGCTCTTCGCGGCCGCCGCGCTGCGCGAGCTCGGGCATCCGCCGCGCCTGATGTACATGGACGCCGCCAGCGACGACGGCCACTGCCTGGCGCTCTACGAAATCGGTGGCCTCTGGGGAGCCGTGGCGAAATCGAATTTCACGACGCTCCGTTCGCGCGAAGCCATCTATCCCTACATCGCCCTCGGCCTGAGCTACTTTGACGGCTTCTTCAACGTCTACGCGAAACGCACCATGCGCGCCTTCACCGAACCTGTGGAGCTGGAACGCTTCGAGCCGCGCGGCTGGCGCTTCAGCGGAGGCGAGTTGATGTACATCGACCGCGCCATCGACGACGCCCCGCGCGCCTGGAAATTACCGCGCAAACGGATCGCCGGCGTCAGCAACGTCTCCGAGTCGCTTCGGACCTCCGGACTGGCCGGCGCTAACCCGGCGGGACTCTGGCGGCGTTCGTAAATCCGCCTTTTTGACGTATCCCCTCCTCCGGTGCTAGCGTTGACGCCTTCAAACACGGAGGTCGTATGACTGCTCGCATCGTCCGGTGTTTCGCGGTCGTTTCGTTCGTCCTGCTCGCGCTTGCGTTGCCCCTCGGCGCGACCACCATCAACGTCGAAGGTCCGCAGGACAGTCTCGCGCAGCCGCCGCAGGATTTCACGATGAATCACTGCACGCTGCGCAAAGCGCTTTTCAGCGCGAACCACGACTCCTCCGCCGCCTACCCGCAGTGCGTTTCGGGCATCGGTCTCGACACCATCACCTTCGATTCGCCGTTCACGATCACCATGGCCATCGCGCGCGCCGACCAGGACGACGACGAGACCAACGGCGACTTCAACATCACCCAGAGCCTCATCATCGAAGGCGGCGGTACGACCATTGACGGCGCCGCGCTCGATCGCGTCTTCCACATCATCGGCACGCCGGCCACGCCGGTCACCGTCACCATCAGGAACCTCTGGATCCGCAACGGACGCGGCGTGGAGGGCGGCGGCGGCATCCTCGTCGACGGCGCCACAGTCAATCTCGAAAACGTGACGATCTCCGGCAACGTCGCCTCGGCCGAGGATGGCGGAGGGATCAAGGTGATCAACGGCGGTACGTTGAACATGACCAACTGCACGATCACCGGCAACCACACGGTCGTGCATGGCGGTGCAATCGCCATCGACGACTTCGCCGCGTCAGCGACGATCACCAGCTCGACGATCACCGGAAACAGCGGCGGGTTTTCCAATACCTCCGGTGGAATCCACAACACCGGCACCTGCTCGCTGCGCAACACGATCGTGGCCGGCAATTCCGGAGTCGACACTCCCAACCTCACCGGAACATTCACCAGCAACGGCTACAACATCGTCGGCGACTTCGGCACCATCGCCGGCAATCCGGCCATTACCGCGACGACCGGCGATCAGTTCCACGTCAACGTCGCCGACCTCCACCTCGGGCCGCTGCAAAACAACGGCGGACTCGTGCCGACGCTGGAACTGCAAACCGGCAGCATCGCTATCGACAAAGGTCACAGCAGCGGATCGACCACCGACGCGCGCGGCCTGGTCCGGCCGTGCGATCTGGCCAGCGTCACGAATGCGAGCGGAGGCGACGGCGGGGACGTCGGCGCGTTCGAGGTTCAGGGTACGTGCGCCGGAACGAACACCGATCCCGACGCCGTCGACGACAGCCCGGCGATCCTCGAGGACAGCGGCGCGAACACGATCGACGTCCTCTCGAACGACACCGATGCCGAAGGCGACACGCTCTCCATCACCGCGGTGACGCAAGGCGCGCACGGTTCGGTCGTGAACAACGGCACGTCCGTGAGCTACACGCCCGCCGCGAACTTCTTCGGCTCCGACTCCTTCACCTACTCGATCAGCGACGGCAACGGCGGCAGCGATACCGCGACCGTCAACGTCACCGTGACGAACGTCAACGATCCGCCGGTGGCGACCGGCAACAGCTACACGATCGATCAGGACACGGTGCTCAGCGTCGCCGCGCCCGGCATCCTCGGCGACGACAGCGACATCGACGGCGATGTGCTGACCGCGAATCTCGTCAGCGGTCCCGCTCACGGCACGCTGACCCTCGGCGCGGACGGCTCCTTCACCTACACACCGGCGCCGCACTTCGCCGGCAGCGATTCGTTCACGTATCACGCCTTCGACGGCGCCGCGAATTCGAACACCGCCACGGTTTCGATCACCATCCTCGATACCGAACCGCCGACGATCAACGCGTCCCTCGGAACGAGCGTGCTCTGGCCGCCGGACCACGACCTGCTCAACGTCGGCTTCACATTCACCGCCACCGACAACAGCCTCGGCACGATCACCACGACCCTCGGCGTCTTCAGCAACGAGGACGACGTCACCTCCGCCGGCGGCGATCAATCACCCGATGCGAAGTCGATCGCTTCCGGAACCCTGCGCCTGCGCGCCGAGCGCAACGCGAACGGCAACGGACGCGTCTACCTGATCCGCATCACCGCAACCGACGCATTCGCAAACACCAGCCGGACCTGCATCGCCGCCGTCGTCCCGAAGAGTCAGAGCGCCTCGGACATCAGCAGCGCAACCGCCGCCGCGCAAGCCGCCGTCTCCACCTGCAACGCCACGGGCAACCCGCCCGCCGGCTACGTCACGGTAGGTGACGGGCCGCTGATCGGTCCAAAGCAATAGCGCTCCGAACGGCAGCCGAGCGATCCCGGCTGCCGTTCAAAGTGGACCTAAATGAGATTGGGACGGTCGGTTTCATGCGCAGACGGGTAATAGAAACAGACTTGACGTTCTCCGCGTGAGCCGTCTTGGGGCGGCATCGGCTGGAACGCGAGCTAGATCGCAAGCCGTCCTGAGGCTTCAAAGAATTCGAGAAGTTGTCTCTCGATCGCGGCCGGGCGGCCGAATTCGCGGATGAACCGCACGACGATTCTGCCGGTAGGCGCCTCCGCGACGACGATCCTGCCGCGATTGTCGCGACCGACCATGACACGGTACGGCAAATCGTGTGTTCGCCAGTGAAACCACAGTCTTTCGCGTACGACATCCTCAGTGAGGACGATCTTGCGCCATGGAAACTCAAGGCTGGCGGCGAGAAAGAATACGCCAAACCCGATCAGCAAGAAACTCTTCGAGTCGATCGGCTTCAGCCACGGCTGAGCGAGTCCGATCATGCCTACGGCCGTTACACATTCGAATATCGCCCATCCGAACCGCGCTAAAGGCGTTGGGACCATCACGAGTGACGAATTCATGCGCGTCTAACGGACGTTCGGACGTTAATCCAGCCAGGCGGATTCGGTGCGGGAAGAGAGCTTGCCATAGCGCAGTGAGTCTCAGCGTTGCTGCTGGTCGGCGTGACAGACCATGTCGATGACGACCGTGCTCGCAAGAATCAGTACGTCATCCTCACCGCCGGCTATGTCTACGCCATACGTGTCAGAAAACGAGAACCATTCCTTTGATACTGTCGCCACGGTCCGGCCGGAGCGGGTGAATACATATTCGTGATCGGTGAAATTGCCCGAGGCCTGCAAATCATCCGGCCCTTCAACGTCCACCGTAAATTTGCAGTTGAAGAATGTGAACAGTTCTTTTGTGACGACGGCCGCAACCTCACCGTCACGATAAATCTCGTATCTTGGCCCCCAGGAAAGCAACTTCTGGCGGATGAATGCCAGCTCGCGTCCGCCGAGGTCGCGAAACGAGAGCTGATCGCCAAATGAGAGGGCCTTGCCGTCGACAAGAAACACTTCGCGGCCTTGTTCATCGCGAATGTAAAAGTCGTCGCCCCAGGAGAACAGCTTCTGTTTCATCACGTATCGCATTGGTCTCCACCCTTTTCAATTGACGTGCCCCAACATCCTCACCGGTTCGCCCGCCACATTTCGTACTGCCATCGATTGGCGAAAATCAGGTAGATACCGTAGACGGTGAGGAGTCCCGCTGCAATCACGTCGATGCGCAACAGCAGGAGGATGAGCACAACCGCGACAGCGCTGTATGCGATGGAAAAGAGCAACGATGCCTTCATATCCTTCTTTCGAAAGAAGAAATAGTTCCAGACCGCATTCGCGCCAAGTACGACTAGCGCGAGTACGAGCGCGAACGTGCGCCACGTACTCGGCGGGATCGACAGCAGACGCAGAAGGACCGTAAAGAAGATCGCGTAATACGCAATCCCGATCATCACCCACAACCAGAACGGCGGCGACCTCCGCGGCAGCCGAACGCGCTCAAGATGTTCGCGTACTCCGCCCCCCGCGAACAGCCCCTCGGCGACGACCGCAGCGAAACAGACAGAAACCGCGGTCAATAGCGGCGACATGACCGTTACGGCTTGGGCGATGTGAAATCGGAGGCATGCATGTGCCGCATCAGCCAATGCCCGTCGCGTCTGACGAAGATGACCGTACGGCGGCGCGTGACGTTCAATGCTTTCTCGCGGATGTTGAAGGAAACCATCGCCAGATCGCCCGACACCAGCATCTCCAGATCCTCGGGGACGAGGTTGAGCCGTGAGACGGTTGGCTTCGTTCGGTCGACGAACTTTTGAAAGATCGTGGTGAGCGCAGCACGTCCTTCCACCCGGTCGGCCTGCGCGACCGGAACGAACGCGGTGATGTCCTCCGCAAAGAAGGACGACATCTTGCCGGCGTCCAGAGCGTTCAGCGCATCCATGAAGCCGCTCATGGCTTGCCGCACCGCCGCTTCATCGGACGGGGCCGAGTTCCGAGGAAGTGACGTCGAGCAACTGATGAGGAAGAGGGAGGCGAGTGCGAGAAGTCGAGCCGTGCGCGTCATGCGCGCAACGCTAGACGAGGACGCATTCCGGCGCTGTGAAAGAACTGCTACCACATTGAAGGCGGACGCGCCGTTTCGACGCGTCCGCGCCGAGTTCTACGAAACGAGATGCACGCGGATGGTGGCGTCTTCAGTATCCGCTTTGGCCACGAAGCGCACGTGATCGACCTTGCGACCGTCCTTGAAATCGAGCAGCGAGTAAATCCCGCGGCGGTGCGTGCTGTCGTTGAAGTCGACGACCTGCGTCTCGCCGTTTTCGAACACGACTTCGGCGAAGCTGACCTGCGCCGCTCCTTCTTCGACGTCGAAGAGCAGCCCGCTTCCGCGCTTGTCGATGTTCATGGTGAAGTCGGTCCATCCCTCTTCACGATCGAGACTCTCGGCGGACGTCCAGACGCGCGCATTGGCGGAAGGAAGCGAGGCCACAACGACCGCCCCGAAGGCGACGGCCGGTAGATAGACGCGCGGCGCCACCCGAACGGCCACTCCCGGCCGCACGACGACCGTCGGAAGCGTCCGGCGAATCGGGAACCCGGGACGGACGGTCACGTGAACGCGCGTGACATGTCCTCTCCGCACGCGCACCACGCGCGCCGCTTCGGCGTCGCGGGCAACCGGCAGGAGGACGATGGCAGACAACAGAGCAATCGCAGCAACTCTCTTCATCTTGAAAACTCCTTTCACGTTTTGATGAGCAACCGGGCCGGACGTTTACACGATAACGCGAGAATGATTCGGATCAGAGACCCGGCTTCAGCCACCCTCTGTACCACGCGGAGAAGCTCTTGCCGGTGGGACGGATACCGGTGCCGACGCAGGTGAAGTCATCCCACACCATTCCCCTCTCCGGACCGGTAACGACGAGGAACGACCAGTAGCCGCAACCATGCTCGCTGATCGCGAGGCATCCGTCGCGATACGTTTCGGGGATCTCATCCTCCGGCTCCTGGCAGTCGGACTGGTCCCACTCGCCGGTGAGAGCAAACGGCTTGGCGAGATTTCCATAGACGAACGCGCCGCTCAGTGGCAGGAGTCCATAGTACGGTCCGGCGCCGCCGTTTCCAGCTTCGAGAAGGAATTGTCTGTAATCGCTCGGCAGCGTTACGGAGAAAAACTCTTCGAACGTCCGGAGCTCCTTCACTGAAATCGGCGCATTGAGTCGATAGCGATGCGTCCCTGCACCGAATGCTCCCAGATGCGGATCGCGGATCAGCCTTTTCCAGAGCAACGTCCGTCGAACGTGCCGCCAGCTACTGTCTTGTTGCATCACAATCACATTTCAGCGGCAAACCGCGTCGATGGCTACCGTCCCGAGACGAGCGCTTCAATCTTCCAGGTACCCCATTTGCGCACGAGCTCTACGTGATACCCGGCCGGACTCCATAGAAGTTTCGGATCGACCCACCCAACGCGGCCATCGGCCAGACGGACGTGACCCTTCTCCCCGATCGGCTTGACGATATCGAACGAGAGGATGGCCACGGCTCTGGAATTCGGATCACGGCTTTCACGCAGCGGCACGCCGCGCCTCATGACCGCGACGAACGAGGAGGGATCGAACCGCTCGGGCCAGTTCGCATAGACCGACGGCGCCACAAAGTGATCGTTATCGCGGAACGAACCACCGCCCATGAAAAAAATGGCAAAGAGATCTTCCCAGTGCGGCTGCGTATACCAGGCCATCTTGAACGCTTCGATGCCGGTCCCTGGTCCGAACGAAGTGCGCACGTTCGGGTCGAGATGCTCGAACAGCCGTTTCCCGTCCCCCGCGCGACAGATCTCCAGCATCTGGCTCTGAAACCCCGTCAGCGTCTTGCCTTTGCTCCACTCGTACACCGGAACGAGTTTCGGACCGTGAACTGGTGGCGGCAGCGGCCCCCGAGCCACCGGCGCCGTCGCGCACGCGACCAGAAGAAGCAGGAACGTGCGCTTCATCCGCCAATCGTACCCGAATTCATTCCTTCCGCCGACGCGACGCCAAGCGTTTTACTCCCAATTCTTTTTCAGCATCAGCTCGTCGATTCTGTACGCGTGAAGCATCTCGTGCATCAGCAGGTGCCTGAACATGATGTGCACCGAGTAATGGCTGAATGCCTCGTGCTCGGCCGTTCGCTCCCAATCCTCAGGGGATAGCTCCTTCAACCGCTTCACGACCAGCGCCCGCTCGCGCACGTACCGGTTCAGCGCTTCGTCCAGATCGACGTTCAGCAGTGAGCCGGCCTCCTCGTCAGGTGATGGCTCCATCGACTTAATTTGGGGGAACGGCTCCGAGAGCATCAACTCCAGTCGTGCGAGGAAGGCCATATGCCCGGTGGTTATGTGGCAGGCATGCTCGTGAGCGGACCACTTATCCGGCGCAGGGCGCCGCTTGAGGTTCTGAGGCGGCACCTCGCGGACAAGCCCAATGATGATGCCGGGGGCCGCCTCTAACGATGCGATCAACCTTTGTATATCCATCATCTCCTCCGAGCCGCGCTGGATTGTAGCGGGACCGCGAGTGGCGCAGGGACGCACGCGTACAATCGGGCCATGCTGACCACCGACGCTTCGATCCCCGTCGACGCTCCCGGCGAGTACGCGCGCGATCTTCTCGACCGCCTCGGCGATCGCGATCCGCTATCCGTGATGGAGGCGTCCATGGCGGATCTACGCGCGGCGTTCGACGGCCTGGACGACGCAACGATTCGCATCCCCGAAGCGCCCGGCAAGTGGTCGATGATCGAGGTTGCGCATCACCTCGCGGATAGCGACATGGTGGCCGGCGTCCGCATTCGCATGATCGTGGCTCAGGATCGGCCGCCGATCGTGGCCTACGACCAGGAGCTGTGGGTGGAGAAACTCCACTATCGCCAGGCCTCGCTCGCGGATGTGCTCGCGCAATTCGCCGTCTTACGCGCCGCGAACGTGCGGCTGGCGCGGAGTCTGAGTGCCGAGGAGTTGAAACGCGTCGGAATTCACAGTGAGCGTGGAGCGGAGTCGGCCGGATATCTGTTGCGCCTCGTGGCCGGCCACGACGTGGTGCATCTCAACCAACTGGCTCGCATCCGCCGCGCGGTCGCCTGATGAAAAACTTCTTTCTCCCCGCGCTAGCCGGATCTGGCCCTGAAAGCCAGATACGCAAAGATCACGACGACAATGACGAGAAACACTCTCGCCATGCCCATCATCCGTGAATGCGCGACGTGACGCGTCCCCTTCGGTTTGATTCCAGTCACCGCCGCAATCGCCGCAACCAGGACAGCGAGCATGAGCCAGACAAGCCAGTTCACGCTATAGACCCTTCACCTGAACGGCCACGAGAAGGAGCGCGTAGCCGATGATCCACGACCAGTTGGCGATGTCAGAGCTCACGTGGATGATGGCAAAGTGCGCCGCGATCGCGACGAGGAAAAGGATCAGCGAGATGATCCACGTGATGAACTTGGGGGCATTGGTCTGTTTGGCCATGAGTCGAGACTCCATGCGGGCATCGCCGCGCGTACAACCGTTCGAAGTTTTTGGGTGTGACGGACAGCGGAGAGGTTCGGCAGTGATGCTCGAGCGAAATTGATCGGGATGGAAGTGTCCCTGCAAGCGACGAGCCGCCCAGGGGGTCACGCGGAGAGCCCGCATCCGCCGCGCGGTCGCCTGATGAAACCATAAGCCTGCATCGAGCGACGCTGCCGGCGACTTTGCTATCTTGCGCCGATGCGCCCATTTCTGCTTTTCCTCGCAATGGCCGCGCTCCCGCTGCAGGCTCAAATGCCGGTCGTCGAATCGATCGAGGTGCGTGTCGTCAACGTCGACGTGGTCGTCACCGATCGCGACGGCAAGCCGGTCACGGCCTTGACGAAGGAGGACTTCGAAATCCTCGAGGAGAAGCGGCCGCAGAAGATCACGAACTTCTACGAGGTCCGCGGCGGGGAGTCGGTGCAGGCAATGGGGCAGATGTCGCAAGCGGCGCCTGTACCTGCCGCGAAGCCGCGCAATTTCATCCTCTTCGTCGACAACCGGACGATGCATCCGGTGCTCTGCAAGCGCGTGGTCGCGGAGCTGAAGAAGTTTGTCGACGAACGACTGCGGCCCGAGGATCAGGTAACGGTGATCAGTTGGTCGAACAAATTGAACATCGAGACGCCGCTGACCACCGACAGAGGCACGCTGCACGCGGCGCTCGACAAGATCGCGAACACCGCCACGCCCGCTTCGGCGAAGAGCGAGTTTCAGGCGCTGCAGCAGCAGTGCACGCGGCTTCTGGATGTCGCGAAGAGTGGGCAGATGCCGTTTCGCCTGGCGTACGAGGAGTGCATCGGCGACGCGCGCATCCAGACGCAAAGGGAGTTGCTCTTCTCACGCGCGGTGCTCAACGCACAGGAAGTCGCGATGTCGACCGTGGCTGGCGTCGACGGCAAAAAGATCGTGGTGATGGCCGGCACCGAGCTGCCGGTCCGGCCCGGCGTGGACATGTACAACTGGGCGAATTCGATCTTCACGCGCTACATGCGGGGGTTCGACGCCGCGATCAAGCGGCCGGACGAAGGCGCGCACGAACAGCGGAAAATGCTGGAGGACCTCGGCCACCGCGCGAACGCAAACGGCGCGACGCTGTACATGCTGTCGGTCCTGATGCCGACGGACAACTACACCGCGGTGAACAAGACCGGCATCGACGACAACGGGGCGGACGTCGCGCGATCGAGCAATACCGAGGAGGCGTATGAGCTTTTGGCGAAAGCCACGGGAGGGGCAGCGGCACCGATGTCGGGCATCGGGCGGCTGTTCGACACGATCAGCACGGATCTCGACTCGTACTACTCGCTCGGTTACCGGCCGTCCGGCGAGGTGAAGGGCACGCGCCCGATCATCGTGCGGATGAAAAACCGCAACTACACCGCCCGCGCGCGGCAGAGCTACGCGCCGAAGACGTTCGACGATCAGATGGCGGACCGCGTCGTCGCGAACATTTTTACGCCGGCGCGCGCGAACGAGTGGCATGTCCAGCTCCGCACCGGCGCGCCGCGGCTCGTGGAGCGCGGGCGATACGCGGTCGACATCGAGGTGCTCGCCGACCCGCAAAGCTTCACGCTGATCCGGCAGGACAACGGCGAACTGGCCGGAGTGTTCAAGGTGTTCGTGGCGGTCGGCACGCCGCAGGGCGCGCTGTCGACGATCTTCCGCCAGCCGAATGAGGTGCGCATCAAGTCCGCGGAGCTGAAGGGTTTTCGCGAAACGCCGCTGAGGTTTACGGCGACACTGACGGTGCGGGAGGGAGAAAACCTGATCTCCGTTGGGATGCTGGATCACCTCGGACAGCAGGCGGGATTTGCGCGAGCGACGGCGGTGGCCACGCCAAAGTAGCGGTCGGGTTGGCGTGGTCCTGCTCAACGGTAGTCATTCTCCTGGAGAGGGATCACCCAGGCGCGCCGCTCGGCGATTTTGCCTTCACGCATGACGAATACCTCCGCCATCGACAGGCGCATCTCTCCTCCGGCGGCGCGCGTTACCGTGCCGGTGAGCTCCGCCATGACGACGTCGCCCTGCTCGACCATGCGAACAACCTGGAGCTCGGGCGGATCAATGAACTCGGGCGCGCCATCGATGGCTTTGTCGTACGCATCTTTGCCGCTCAACTGGAAGGCGCCGTAGACAGTCCACTGGATGTCATCCGTCAGGCAGGACAGGATCTGCTCGTGATCATTCCTGCGGAAGCCGTCCAGATACGTGTTTACCGTCTTGATGTTCTGCGACATAGATCTTTTGTCCTTCGTCCGCGATCTTTTCGGAAGTGACTCCGTCACGACCGGTCTGGAATCCCATCAGGAGTACGGCGCGAATGCCAGACGTACATGCAGAGGATGATCGAACCGAAAAAACCACTCAGGTAGCTTGCCAGGTGAGCCCACGAGTCGGCGATGAAAGCGACCTGCCTGGTGGCAGGGATATGCAGAAACACCCAGTCGTTCGGCACGACGACGTGGCGTGCCGCGAGTACGTATCCCGTCATTCCGGCCAGGAACGCTACCGCGCTCATCGCGGCAAGTAACACGATCACCGGTTTGATGAGCTGCAAGGCCGTGAGTCGCGGCCGCTCGCCGAGCCGCGCCGCCGAAGCCAACGCAACGCCGAGCGGCAACGCGAACCACCACGTAGCGACGACGCCCCACGCCAGCGCAAGAAGCGTCGGCGACCGGCTCGCAATCAGCCGCGGATGTCCGATCGTGAAGTACTCGACGCAAACACGCGCAGTGACCTGGTCATGCAGAATGCCGTAAACGATTCCGGCGAAGACCGCCATTGCTACGATCGCGATGAAGCGCATTGCTTTCAGCGAGAGTCCCGAGACACGAGGTTACCGCACCGCACCTGCCAAGTCCCGTGCCGGGCGGCCTCGGTGCCATCGATCGGCACATCAGGAGAGCCGCAGCAGTGTGGACGATGAGTACCATGTCTCCGCGCATGGGACTCGATGCTCTACCGCTGCTTGGCAAAGGCCTCCTGCTGGGCTGGTCCATCGCCTGGCCGCCGGGGCCGATCAACAGCGAGATGATCCGGCGCGGGTTGTCGCGCGGATTCTGGCCGGCCTACGCAGTCAGCCTGGGAGCCTGCTCCGGTGACTTTCTCTGGGCGCTTGCCGTCACTCTTGGCGCCGGCGCGCTCGCTCGCGTGCGCGCGCTCGAGCTCGCGCTGGCCGCGATCAGCTTCACGCTCCTTCTTGTTCTGGCCACGATCTTCATCCGCAGCGCGGTTCATGGCTGGCGCGCGCTGCGTTCGGGCGCCGCTGCACCGGCTCCTTCCGGCGCGCTGTCCACGAGTCGCGGCGGATATTTCCTCGGCATCGGCATGGCGCTGTCGAGCCCCTGGAACATCGCCTTCTGGCTCGCCGTCGTCGGACAGCAGGCCGGCGCATCCCACGGCCTGGCGGCGTCGCTTCTCCTCGCAACCTCCGTCGTGATCGGTGCAGCGACATGGGGACTCTTTCTCTGCACCGCAGTGCGCGCCGGCGCAAAGTTCGCGTCTCCGCGCTGGGAGATCATCACCAACGTCCTCACGGCGCTGCTGATGCTCTACTTCGCGATCCAGCTCGCCAGGCGCGTAGTTTAATTTTCTTTTGCGGTCCCTCAGTCCTGCGCGGCTTGGTTCTTTTGGAAGTCAATGAGCATCACAGGCTTTGATCCTCGGCGTCCGCGACGATCGTGCCCTGGTGGTAGACAATCTTCCAATCCCGGCCGTGCCGACGCCAGATTGTTGAACGTCGTGTGATCCGCGCGCCCTGAATCAAAGTGTAGGTAAGGAGGTAATTGTCGGGAGCGACTTCGCGACAATGAAACTCACGGGCCTCCCACCGATCGTCCTGGGGCTCGGCGTAGCGCTTCTCAAGGTTGTCCAGCACGTACCCTCGGCTGTAGCGCCTGCCGGAAGCTCCGACTTCCCAGAAGTCGATCTCGGTCATGTTTTCGAAGTCCCGGCGTGTTGTTCCAAACTCCGATCGATGGAAGATCGGTTCCCGACTGATGAGTTCCTGCAGAACCTCCCGGTTTTTCGGGTCCGTGACCAACTCAGGCTCCATCTCATGCATCTGGTGGTCCTCCAGTGAAGCCGTCTAACGGTCCAGGCAGCTCGAAGCCCGGTGCAGTGACGAGTTGGGCCGACCGGTATAAGTGCTGGGCTGGCCAACAGGTCACCGCTTCTTCCCCCCGGCACCGGGCACGGCCGCCACTTGTTTCATCCACGCCGCGATCTGGCGTTCGTCGAGGTCGTCCACGGATTGGAGTTCCACGCCCCGCGTGGACTTGCCCATCCCCACCGGCGTCACCGGCGGTACCGGCTCGAGCGCCGCACCGTTCACGAACATGAGCTTGACGTGGCCGGCGAAGCCGCCGCAACAGAAGCACCAGCCGTCGCCGACGCCGTAATACGACATGCCCCACTTCACGGAACGCTGCAGGCCGGGAAGCGTCCTGGCCGCCAGAGCATCGACACG